>JACCDP010121684.1_pt1 | contig 49632 bp, 49 predicted proteins | sample 7445841 | NCBI WGS metagenome assembly JACCDP01 (sample SAMN15323441, study PRJNA562643) | freshwater metagenome | isolation source: river surface water | place: USA:Blue River Watershed | collected 2017-08-17
TCACCCCGGCATGCACAAGACCGATACCATCGATTACGCCATCATGCTCGCCGGTGAGATCACCGCGATCATGGAAGGAGAAGAGACCATCCTGCGTGCTGGAGACATTTTGATCCAGCGCGGCACCAACCACGCCTGGGCCAACCGATCGGGCAAACCTGCACGCATTGCATTTGTGCTGATCGATGCGGCCCGTGACGCGGGATGATGACACAACACTTCACGAGGGGCTGCCCATGATCCATCGACGCGATTGCTTGACTACCTTGCTGGCTGTTGGCCTGTCAGGCTCTGTCAGGGTGAGTGCACAAGCGCTGTCCGGCCCCCCTATCAGCTTCATCGTGCCGCAACCTGCGGGCAATCCCACCGATGTGTTGGCCAGGCGTTTACAGATGGTGGCGCAGCGCGAGCTGGGCCAACCGCTGATCATGGACAACTTGCCTGGCGCGGGTGGCTCGCTGGGGGTGAACAAAATGCTGTCAGCCCCGACGGGCACGCCGATCTTGCTGATCGCATCGCAGACCGAGTCGATTCTCACGCCTCTGTCGGTCAAGGCCGCCCGCTACAGCAGTGACAAACTTCGTCCCGTGTTGCTTATCACCCGGGGTCCCTATGTGTTGCTGGGGCGCGCCGATCTGCCGGCGCGCAATCTCGGTGAGTTGATCCAACTTGCGCGACAACGTGCGTCTCGTCCACTGGCCTACGGCCATATTGGCAACGGTTCGATGATCCACCTCCTGGGAGAGCGTCTGGCCCGCAAAGCCGGGTTTGCATTGACCCAGGTTCCCTATAAGGGCGTGCCACCCGTGCTTCAGGATTTGATTGGCGGTCAGATCGACATCACCTTTGTGCCACAAAGTGCCGTGCGCGATCTGGCGTCCAGCGGCAAGGTGAAAGTGTTGGGCACCACGGGTTCCGCCGCGTCGGATCGCTTGCCCGAGGCCTTGCCGCTGTCCAAGCTAGACCCCAGCCTGTCCGATTTTGTCCACGGTACCTGGGGGGCCGTTTTTGTGTCCCGCTCCCTGCCCGATGAAGAGGTGCGTCGCTTGCACAAAGCGCTAACCGTGGCTTGTCATGAGCCGCAATTTCAAGCCCAAACGGCCGCCAGCGGCAGTGAACCAGCGCCTCCCATGACGCTGCAGGAACTGGAGCGTTTCTTTGACGATGAAACCCGTCTCTACCAGGCCATGGCCCGCGAGATCGGTATTCAGCCTGAATAGTTTTATCTGTTATCAAGTTCAAAGCGTTTAGATCATGAAAAAAATACTGTTGAGTCTGATGGTTGTGTGTGGCGTCACTGGCGTGACGGCACAAGACAAGCGTCATGTGGAAGTCATCCTGCCCTATGCCGCCGGCGGTGGCGTGGATGCCATGGGGCGAGCCTTTGCGCGTGAGGCCTCGCAAATCACCGGACAGAACTGGGTGGTGGTCAACCGCGATGGCGGTGCCGGTGTGATCGGCTTCACTGCGTTAACGCGTGCAACTCCCGATGGAAACACCCTGGTTTTCTCCCCGGCATCGGCGCTGACTAATTCGCCGTTCCTGATGAAAACCATGCCGTTTCGCAACGAGCAGGTTGAACCGGTGTGTCAGGTGTTTGAAAATGTCTTTACCCTCTCGGTCCGTCAGGAATCTCCCATCAAGTCCATGCAGGATCTGGTGGCTCGTGCCAAGGCGGCACCTGGCAGCATCTCCTATGGGCATGCAGGCAATGGGTCGGTGCCGCACCTGGGCGTAGCGGCCGTTGAAAAAGAACTGGGCATCGAACTCAACGGGATTCCCTTCAAGGGCGATGGCCCCATGTTGCCCCAACTCCTGGGTGGTCAACTCGATGCGGCAGCCCCGGCGTTGTCCTCCATCAAGGGCAAGGGCTTGCGTGTGCTGGCGGTGCTGTCGGACAAGCGCCACCCTGCCATGCCCGAGGTGCCGTCGCTCACCGAACTGGGGTACCCCTCGGTCATTCCCGGCCTGAATGGGGTTTATGCCCCCGCAGGCACACCGCCCGAGATGTTGTCCAAACTGCAAAGCCTGTGTCAGAAAGTGCTGGAGTCCGATGGGTTCAAACAATCGGCACAGTCTCTACAACAGGTGCCGGCCTTCCTGACGGCCGCCCAGTTCAAGGAGCGCATCCAAAAGACCTACCGCTTGCACGCCGATTTGATTCCTCGCTTGAACCTGGAGAAAAACTGACATGAGCCTGCCACCCATTCGACGTGTGCTGACGGGAGACGACGCAACGGGACTCTCCTCCATCATCGAGGATGGGCCATCACCGGCCGTTCGCGTGGTTCCTGAGCGCCCCGGGTATCGTGTCAGCAATTTGTGGCGCACAAGTGCAGCGCCCTCGTCGGTCAATGAACCCGATCAGATTGCGCAACACCAGGGCGTTTCGCCCCCAGCGGGCGGCACCGTGCTGCGCATCATTGACTTCCCCCCTGAGCCTCAGGATCCACAAGCACTCGCGCGTATGCTCGAAGCCACCTTCGGCAGCATGTACCGGGATGCGCAACACGCCCCTCGACCCGGCCAGCATCCGGGCATGCACCGCACGGCCACGGTGGATTACGCCATCGTGCTCGAGGGGGAAATAGTGGCCATCATGGACAAGGATGAAACCGTGCTGCGAGCCAGCGATGTGCTGATTCAGCGGGGCACCAACCACGCCTGGGCCAACCGATCAGGCAAGCCGGCGCGGGTGGCGTTTATATTGGTGGATGCCCACGCTTGAGAGCGTGTGCATCCTTATGCATGGACTCGATGTACCCGCCCAGGCACTGGATTTAGACTGGATAGCCTGTCTCAGGTGCCGACGGTCATCGAGCAGGGCGTCAAGGACTACGAAGCAGTCGTCTGGTTTGGATTGGCAACGCCAGCCGGTACACCTGAGGATGTCGTCAACAAAATTGCCGAGGATTTGCGTGCGAGCCTGGCTGAGAGCGAGGTGCGCAACAAACTCATCGGCGGCGGCATGTTCCCAGCCTTCCTGTCGAGCCCAGTGCGGTGTGCGGGGCTATATGGATTTAACTTATTTGAAAATATCAAAACAGTCGTTTGAGTTTTAAAGACTCGGCGACAGAATCCGCTCCTTCAACGCTGATTGGCGTTTGTTCAGGAGAGATGGATGTTGAAGTTTGATCGAAGGGCGCGGGGCTGGCTGATAGCGGCCCTCTTCTCGTCCACATTAGGGGCCGCGGCTCAGACCAGTTTGCTCAATGTTTCCTATGACCCCACACGGGAGTTGTACGCCGAGTTCAACCAGGCCTTTGCCAAACACTGGAAGGCCAAAACGGGTCAGGACATCAGCATCAAGCAGTCCCACGGGGGATCCGGCAAACAAGCGCGCTCCATCATCGATGGTCTGGACGCCGATGTCGCGACACTGGCACTCGCGGGTGACACCGATGCCTTGTTCGAACCTGGCAAGCTGATTGCCAAAGACTGGCAAAAGCGTTTGCCTCACAACAGTTCGCCCTACACCTCGACCATTGTGCTGGTGGTGCGTGAGGGCAACCCCAAAGGCATTCGCGACTGGGATGATTTGATCAAACCTGGCGTGAAGGTCATCACCCCCAACCCCAAAACTTCAGGGGGTGCACGCTGGAATTACCTCGCAGCCTGGGAGTTCGCCAAAAGAAAATACGGCGGAGACGACAAAGCGCGGGAGTTCGTGAAAAAACTCTTTGAAAACGTTCCGGTCCTCGACACGGGGGCACGTGGCTCCACCATCACCTTTGCCCAGCGTGCCCAGGGTGATGTACTGATTGCTTGGGAAAACGAGGCCTACTTGCTGGAAAAAGAGTTTTCCGCCAAGTTTGACGTGGTGTATCCCTCCTTGTCCATTCTGGCCGAGCCCGCAGTCACGGTGGTCGACAAAAACGTGGATAAAAAGGGCACGCGCACCCTGGCGACAGCGTATCTGGAATACCTCTACAGCGATGAAGGCCAGGACATTGTCGGCAAGAATTTCTACAGACCCACCTCAGCCAAGGCGCAGGCGAAATATGCCAAGCAGTTTCCTGCGCTGAAACTGGTCACCATCGATCAGGCCTTTGGCGGTTGGAGCAAAGCCACGCCTGCACACTTTGCGGATGGTGGCAGCTTTGATCAGATTTATACCAAGAAATAACCGGGTTCAGGCTCGGCCTGGCAGTTCCATAGACATTTTGGGCATAAGCAAACCATGGAATATTCGTTGGTTTATTAAGCCTGACTCAGCACAATTCCTCGCATGCATTTCCCGTTACTTTTCATGCCGACATCGGGTCGTGTCAGGACCCACCACGTCCTGCCAGGTTTCCATGTGGCTCTCGGCACCACCGTGCTGTACCTCAGCCTGATTGTGTTGATTCCGCTGTCGGCGCTCTTGTTCAAGACGTTCAGCTTGACCTGGACGCAGTTTTGGGACGCTGTGACGGGAGAGCGGGTCATGGCCTCCTACCGGCTCACCTTTGGCGCCTCGTTTCTCGCCGCTGTGGTGAATGTCTTCTTTGGGTTGCTGGTGGCCTGGGTGCTGGTTCGCTACGAATTTGTGGGCAAGAAGGTGGTGGATGCCCTGGTGGATTTGCCGTTTGCGCTGCCCACGGCGGTCGCAGGCATCTCCCTCACGGCTCTGCTGGCCGGTAACGGCTGGGTGGGGCAATACCTCGAGCCTCGGGGCATTCAGCTGGCCTTCAACCCCAACGGCGTGGTGATCGCTCTGATCTTCATCGGCTTGCCTTTTGTGGTGCGAACGGTGCAGCCCGTCTTGGAGGACCTCGAGCAAGAACTGGAAGAAGCGGCCACCTGCCTGGGGGCGACCCGTTGGCAGACCTTCATGCGGGTGATTCTGCCGGCCATTCTCCCGGCCTTGCTCACGGGCTTTGCCATGGCCTTTGCCCGCGCGGTGGGGGAGTACGGCTCTGTGATTTTCATTGCCGGGAACATGCCCATGATCTCGGAGATCACGCCGCTGATCATCATCGGAAAGCTGGAGCAATATGACTATGCGGGGGCCACGGCGGTGGCCCTGGTGATGCTGGTGATTGCCTTTGTCTTGCTGCTCTTCATCAATACGCTGCAGTCCTGGCAACGTCAACGCTCGGGTGCGCCCGTATGAACGGCCAACGCCACGCACAGCGGTCAGCACCGAGGCAGGTGCATGCCTGTACCACCGAACCAGCCTGGGTGCGCTGGGTCTTGCTGAGCCTGGCGCTCGGCTTCCTGTTCCTGTTTCTGGTCTTGCCGCTCGCGACCGTGTTCGCAGAAGGTTTGCGCAAGGGAGTGGAAGCCTATCTGGACGCCTTTCACGAACCCGATGCCTGGGCGGCCATCCGTTTGACCCTCATCACCGCCGCCATCGCTGTTCCGCTGAACCTGGTGTTCGGCGTTGCGGCGGCCTGGGCCATCGCCAAATTCGACTTCAGGGGCAAGGCGTTTCTCACCACGCTGGTGGATTTGCCGTTTTCGGTGTCTCCGGTGGTGGCAGGTCTGATTTATGTGCTGATCTTTGGGGCGCAAGGGTGGTTGGGCCCCTGGCTGGCTGCGCACGACATCCAGGTCATATTTGCTGTGCCGGGCATTGTTCTGGCCACGGTATTCGTCACTTTTCCGTTCATCGCGCGTGAATTGATTCCGCTGATGCAGGCCCAGGGCACGGAAGAAGAGCAGGCGGCCATCGTGCTGGGTGCAACCGGCTGGCAGACGTTTTGGTACGTCACGCTGCCCAACATCAAGTGGGGGTTGATATATGGGGTGATCCTGTGCAATGCCCGCGCCATGGGGGAATTCGGGGCGGTTTCTGTGGTGTCGGGCCACATACGGGGGTACACCAACACCATGCCCTTGCACGTGGAAATCCTCTACAACGAATACCAGTCGGTGGCGGCCTTTGCCGTCGCATCTTTGCTGACCCTTCTGGCGTTGCTGACCCTGGTTATCAAGTCGATCGTGGAGTGGTTGGAGACGAAAGACCCACAACCGGCCTCGAAACGAGCCACTGAACCCGCTTACCTGCATGGACTGCTGACATGAGCATCGACATTCAATACATTCACAAGCAATTTGGCAACTTCACGGCGCTCAATGACATCAACCTGACCATCGAGTCGGGTGAATTGGTAGCACTGCTGGGCCCCTCGGGTTGCGGCAAGACCACCTTGTTGCGCATCATTGCCGGTCTTGAGTCGTCTGATTCAGGCCATATCCTGTTCAGCGGTGAGGACACGACCCACGTTCATGTGCGTGAGCGTCAAGTGGGGTTTGTGTTTCAGCACTATGCCTTATTCAGACACATGACGGTGTTTGACAACGTGGCCTTTGGCCTGCGCGTGAAGCCACGCGCCGTGCGACCCAGCGAGCAAGATATTCACCGCAAGGTGCATGAACTGCTCGGCCTGGTTCAGTTGGACTGGCTATCCGACCGGTACCCGTCTCAGTTGTCAGGCGGACAGCGTCAGCGCATCGCCTTGGCGCGCGCGCTGGCGGTGGAGCCCAAGGTCTTGTTGCTGGATGAGCCCTTTGGCGCGCTGGACGCCAAGGTGCGCAAGGAATTGCGACGGTGGTTGCGCCGTTTGCATGACGAGTTGCATGTCACCAGCATCTTTGTCACCCATGACCAGGAAGAAGCCCTGGAGGTGGCGGATCGGGTGGTGTTGATGAACAAGGGGAAGGTGGAGCAGGTGGGGTCACCGCAGGCAGTGTGGGATCACCCCGCCAGCCCCTTTGTGGTTGGATTTTTGGGTGATGTGAATCTTTTTCATGGCCGCGCCCACGGCGGAGAAATGCAAATCGGCGCGGACCACCAAGCTGTTCGGCTGCTCACCCCCGAGCACAGCCACGTGCAGGATGCCAAGGCCTTGGCCTATGTTCGCCCTTATGACCTGGATGTACAACGCTATGTGCCGGGGCATCAGGGAGGCATCGTGGCACGTCTGGCCCGATCCATATCGGTGGGGCCCATTGCCCGACTGGAACTCGAGCCCAGCGAGGACAGTGGTCTGGATCCGGCCACGGTGATTGAAGCGCAAATGGCAGCCCGCTCTTTCGCGGACCAGCAGTTCAAGGAGGGAGAACTGCTGGTGGTGACGCCCCGGCAAGCTCGCGTGTTTGTCGAGGCGTGACGTCATCGGGGAGTGGTTGGGGCCCTGAATTTGCGCCCGCATAGTCAGGGTGCCTGGGCGAATCCTCTGGTCAGCAGGGGTGTCGTGAGGGTGACTGGTGTCCTGTTCTATAGTGTAAGGATGACAGTTCTGCACTCACGGAACCCGGAGACGCCACATGAATGAACTTGGCCGACTTGAAGACCTCCCCCAAGACTATCGAGACGAACTCAAAAGCCTGAACCTGGTGCCGTTGTGGCCCAGTCTGCGGGGCGTGTTGCCACCCCAGGTGCCCACCCGGCAGACGCAACCCACCTACTGGGCGTACAAGACCCTGCGCCCCTTGTTGTTGAAGGCGGGCGAACTCACCCCGATCGAGAAAGCCGAGCGCCGCGTGCTCGTGCTGGCCAACCCGGGGCATGGCCTGGACAAAATGCAGGCCAGTGCGGCCATCTACCTGGGCATGCAACTGTTGTTACCAGGCGAGTGGGCGCCCAGCCATCGCCATACGCCCAATGCGGTGCGCATGATCGTAGAAGGTGAGGGGGCCACCACCACCGTGGACGGCGAGAAGTGCCCGATGAGCCGAGGCGATCTGATCCTCACACCCACGGGCTTGTGGCACGAGCATGGTCACGACGGGACAGAGCCCGTGGTGTGGCTGGATGTGCTGGATTTGCCCTTGGTGTATTACATGGAGGCGAGTTACCACATCAATGGCCAGCGCCAAACGGTGGTACCTGGTCGCAGCGACCGGCAATACACCCGGGCTGGCGTGATGCCCACCTATGTCTTTGAGCGCAGCAAGAAGGCGTATCCGATGTTGCGCTATGCCTGGTCCGATGCCAAGGCCGCATTGGAATCTCTGGCTGCCGACGATCCTTCACTCGAGCAGGTGCAGGTCACGTACACCAACCCGGAGACGGGGGGCGATGCCGAGAACATCCTCGGTTTTTATGCACTCATGTTGCGTCCGGGGCAAACGCTTCGCCTGCCGGCACGCTCACCCGCCCAGGTTTTTCATGTGATTGAAGGGCAGATGCAAGCGCAGATCGTCAACAGCACCTTCACCTTGGTGGAGGCCGACACGTGTTGTGCGCCGGGGTACGAAGCCGTGACCCTTCGCAATCTCAAGACAGACAGCCCTACCTTTGTGTTCGTGGCGGATGAGTCACCGTTGCATCGCAAGCTGGGGGTCTATGAAAATTGGGGCTGAGTTTTCTATCAGGGCGTGACCACCAGGGTCGCCCATCGTTATCATCAGTGCCTTCTCAAACTCATTTTTAGCGAGGTCTTTGTGGCGCATACTTCAACTGACTCAAAAGTGGTCGTCATAGGAACGGGGACCATGGGCGTGGGCATCGCTGCAGATTTCATCGCAGCGGGCGTTCCATTGGTACTACTGGGCCGAACCCAGCAAAAAGCCGCCGAAGTTTTGCACAGGGCCGTTGATTTAGCGGGTGATATCAATACACAGTTGACTCCGCCAATTTCAGCCATGGCAGGTGCACTTGAGGAATGGAATGATTGGCGCGACGTCGCTTGGGTGTTGGAAACCGTCAAGGAAGACTTCGAAATCAAGCGTTCTTTGTTTGCGCATCTTGACCACTGTCTACCAGCCCATATTCCCATCGGGACCAACAGTTCGGGCTTCTCGGTGACACGATTGTCGGCGGGATTGCCCACACGAAATCGGATGTTCAATGCGCACTATTTCATGCCGGCGCACCTGGTCCCACTGGTCGAAATAGCCTTGGGGTGTGACTCCAGTTTGTCTTTGGCAGAAGAGGTCTGTGCGATGTATCGCCGCATGGGTAAAAAACCTGTTTTGGTGCGTCAGGATATTCCTGGCTTGTTGGCCAATCGAATTCAGCATGCTCTCATGCGTGAAGCCCTGGATCTCATCGACAGGGGCATTGCGACGCCTGAGGATGTGGATACAGCCGTTCGATTCAGTTTTGGATTTCGATACGCTGCCGCGGGTCCAGTGTTACAAAAGGAAATTTCTGGCTGGGACAGTATGGCCAGAGCCGCAGAAGAAATTTATCCATCCTTGACAAACACGCATCAACTGGCGCAGTGTGTTCAAACCAATATCCAGCAGGGTAAAACAGGTATGAAAGCAGGTGCCGGATTCGAGACGTGGTCGGCAGATCAAGTATCCAAGGTGCGACGCGACTATGATTTGAGGCTCAAGGCTGCATTCGATGTCTTGAAAATGCCATGAATAGGTAGGCTGGAGATAACCATGAGCTTTATTGATCTGAACGCCAAGAAAATCACAGGCCCGGTGATCCGTTTGCACCCAAACGACAACGTGGTGGTCGCCCGCACCGATGTGGGTTTGGGAGAAGCCATTCCCTCCGAAGGTATCACCAGCCGCAGTCAGGTACCCTCAGGGCACAAAATTGCCGCCCGTGATATCCAACCGGGTGAGCCGATCCTCAAATACAACGTTTGCATTGGTTTTGCTGCGCACCCCATCGCAGCGGGCACTTATGTGCATTCGCACAACGTGACGTTTCGCGAGTTCGATCGCGATTACGCTTACGGCAAAGATTACGTACCGACGGCGTATGTCCCCCCCGATCAACAAGCCACTTTCGACGGCTTCGTTCGTCCCAACGGCGATGTCGGCACGCGAAATTACATTGGTATTCTCTCCACGGTCAATTGTTCAGCCACGGTTGTGCACAAGGTGGCCGAGGCCTTCAAAGGCGATAAGCTCGACGCCTATCCCTATATCGACGGCGTGGTTGGTCTAAGCCACGGGCTCGGTTGTGGCATGGAGATGAGTGGCGAACCCATGCAGTTGCTCCGCAGGACATTGGGGGGGTTCGCCCGTAACCCCAACTTTGCGGCAGTGCTCATCATAGGTTTGGGGTGCGAACGCAATCAGATGCAAGGCTTGATGGAGCAAGAGGGCCTGAGCCAGGGCCCCAAGTTGTATACCTTCGTGATGCAAGAAGAAGGGGGAACACGCAAAACTGTCGAGGCTGCTGTCGCTGCAGTTGAAAAAATGTTGCCCGAAGCCAATCAGGCGCGTCGAAGTAAAGTTTCAGTCAAGCACCTCAAGATTGGCTTGCAATGTGGAGGTTCAGACGGATTTTCATCGATCACAGCCAACCCAGCCTTGGGCGCCGCCATGGACATTTTGGTGAGACATGGCGGTACTGCTATTTTGTCCGAGACACCCGAAATTTACGGGGTTGAACACACCCTGACAAGGCGTGCCCGCAGTCAGGAGGTGGGTGAAAAACTCATTGAGAGAATCACTTGGTGGAAGGAGGTCTATTCTCCGGGACGAGATGTCCAGATCAATGGTGCGGTCAGTCCCGGCAACCAAGTGGGAGGTTTGGCCAATATTTTTGAAAAATCGCTGGGCTCCTCCATGAAGGGCGGTACCAGTGGTTTGATGGAGGTATACAGGTATGCAGAACCCGTGAAACAAAACGGGTTCGTCTTCATGGATACCCCAGGATTTGACCCTTGCTCTGCCACTGGGCAGATAGCGGGCGGGGCCAACATGATCTTGTTTACCACGGGCCGCGGGTCCATGTTTGGAGCGAAGCCCGTGCCCTCTATCAAACTCGCCACCAATTCGCCCATGTACAACCGACTGTCAGAAGACATGGATTTCAACTGTGGTGTGCTACTCGATGGAGTGGCCACCATGCCGGAGGTTGCACAAGGTATTTTTGATCTGATCTGTCGGGTTGCCTCTGGACAGCGCTCAAAAAGCGAGGAGCTCGGTTTAGGTGACCACGAGTTCGTTCCGTGGAATATCGGTGTTGTCAGCTAACTGGTGAAAGTCCCTATTTGTCCTTGAGTGCCAAGCGCCATACTTCATGGCCAGCGGAAATATCGACCATCAACCCTGTCCAGGTTTCACCAAGTCTTTAGGCCTGAGCCTATCAACGGCATGGCGTTCAAGTTGAATTTTGATGGGAGTAAGTGATTCTTATGGGTCATGTGACCGCTCATACCGACAAATGAACGAGCAAGATACTGGTTGTCGATATTCACTCCATAGGTGTTCCGAAACCATTGTTTTCTTTTTTATCACTCTTTGATTGAATATCCATGAAAGTAACATCAGTCCGAATTCATGCCGCAGGCGGGCCAGAAGTCCTCCAATTGGAGTCACATGATCTTCCCGATCCGGGACAAGGTGAGGTCACCATTCGTCACACCGCGATTGGGTTCAATTTTCAAGATATCTACACCCGATCAGGTCTGTACCCCGCTCCCCTGCCAAGTGGTCTTGGCACTGAAGCGGCAGGCGTGGTGGAGAAAATAGGCCCGGGTGTCACGGACTTCAAGGTGGGCGACCGCGTATGCTACGCTAGCGGCCCTATATTGGGTGCTTGCTCCAGTGCGCGCAATTACCCTGTAGCGCGTTTGTTGCATTCGCCCGACTTCATGAAGGACGACGAAATCGCCGCTATCTTGCTCAAGGGCATGACAGTCGAATACCTGATGGAGCGTTGCTACCCTGTCAAAGCAGGTCAGCATGTGCTCATGCATGCCGCCGCAGGGGGCGTCGGCTTGCTCGCCGGACAGTGGGGTAAAAGTATGGGTGCCCACATGATTGGCGTGGCGGGGGGGGCTGAAAAAGTTGCCTTGGCCAAAGCCAACGGCTATGAGCATTGCATCGACCGCAAGGAAGAAGATATTGCTGCGAGAGTCAAGGAAATAACCGGGGGAAAGGGCGTGCCGGTGGTTTACGACTCAGTCGGCAAAGACTCCTTTGACGCCTCATTGAACAGCCTCATGCCGCGTGGTTACTTTGTATCGTTCGGTACCACCACGGGAGCACCACCGCCTGTGGCAGCTGGAACCTTGCAAAAGATGGGGTCACTGTATTTCACCCGTCCCACGCTGGTGACCTACACCGCGTCCACCCAAGAGCTAAGAGATTCTGCAGCTGCTGTTTTTGCCATGTTCAAGAAGGGCGCTCTCAAGCTGAGCATCAACCAGCGATATGCTTTGGGTGATGTTGCCAAAGCCCACGCCGATCTTGAAAATGGGCGGACCACTGGTTCCAGCGTGCTGATCCCTGGCTGATCACTCATCAGGCGATAGGCCATTTTTATTGTTTCTATTCAATCCACACTCAGGAGACCAGTGATGCAAAAGAAATTCAAGATGGGTTTGTTGGCGGCTGTATTGACTGTTGCCGGATTCGGAAGTGCTCAAGCCGAGAACATTCGTCTGCGTATTGCTTCGGGGCACCCTTCGGCGAACACCTATGTCAATTTGATGCAGAATTTCTTCGTTCCTGAAGTCACCAAACGGGTCGCCGAACGCACATCTCACAAAATAGAGTTTGTCGAGGGGTACGGGGGCTCAATGGTCAAGGTGGCGGATACCTTGGAGGGCGTGCAGTCGGGGCTGATCGATATCGGCGGGTACTGTTTCTGCTTTGAAGCTTCAAATTTGCCGTTGCATGCCTTTCAGGTCATGCTGCCCTTTGGCACCATGAGCTCTGAAATGAGTGTCAAACTGGCGCGCCATGTCTATGACCGAGTCCCCTATTTGAGCAAGGTATTCGAGGACAAGTTCAACCAGCAACTGCTGGCCCTGATCTCTGACAACGGATACAACCTCGGGACGACCTTTGAGTGGAACAACGTGAGCGAACTCAAGGGACGCAAGCTGGCTGGGGCTGGTTTGAATCTCAAGTGGCTTGAATATGCGGGTGCTGTGCCAGTTCAGTCGTCATTGCCCGAGGCCTATACCTCGATGCAAACCGGGGTTTACAACGGCTGGATCATGTTTCCCTCTGGTTGGGTGAACTTCAAGCTGGGGGAGGTTGCCAAGCATTACACCGAGACGGGTTTTGGAGCCATCACCTGGCACGGCCTGACGATGAACAAGGCTCGTTTTGCCAAGTTGCCCAAAGAAGTTCAGGCGATCATTCTAGAAGTTGCCAAAGAGTTTGAGGCCAAGACGGGGACGGTGAACGATGAAAACTATCCTAAACAACTGACGACACTCAAGAGCGCCGGTGTGACAGTCAAATCAGTGCCCAACAGCGTTCGTATTGAATGGGCAAACTCCCTCAAGAGTTGGCCTCAAACCATGGCCACTGAGCTTGATCAAAAAGGATTGCCTGGTACTCAAGTGCTCAAGATGACTTTAGAGGAAGCTGAAAAGATGGGCCATAAGTGGCCCGTGCGATACGAGATCAAATAAGGAGCCTGCATGCTGACACGGCTGAATGACTGGGTCACCAAGGCCTTGATGGTGGCAGCTGCATTATGGGCCTTTGTTTTGTGCTTTCTGGTCGTGGCCGATGTCAGCGGCCGTGTGCTTTTTAACAGTCCCGTGAAAGGCACTCCAGAAATCATTTCACTGTCAATTGTGGTGATTTGTTTTCTTCAGGCTGGTTTTGCTATCCGTTCGGGTGGCATGCTGAATGTGGATACCTTGGTGGTGCGTTTCAGCCCAAGGACACAAAGCTGGTTAGCCGCCTGGGGCGCCTTGGTGGGCGCTATTTTTTTTGCGGTGATTTGCTATGGAAGCCTGGATGGAGCTGCTCACGCCTGGAACTCCGGTGAGTACGAAGGCGAAGGGGCATTGCGGGTTCCGGTTTGGCCCGCCAAGTTCGTGATCGTCCTGGGGACTGCTTTGGCATCGTTAAGTTATTGGCTTCTGATGGCACAAAACATAGGTCATGCTCTCCGCGGGGAGATGCCCAATTTTTCGGCATCACAACACTGAGACTTGCACCATGTTTGAACCTACCCAAATGATCGTGCTGGTGGGCGTGCTGTTGGCCTTGGTTTTCAGTGGCATCCACATTGCTGTGTCATTGGGCATCACCAGTATGTTGGGCATCTACTTGATGACCGAACAACTCGATACCGTGCTCAGTTTTGCTTCCAACACAGCGTATGAGGCTCTACGAGATTATGTATTTGCTGTCATTCCCTTGTTCATGCTGATGGGGGAGTTTCTTGCCAAGTGCGGAGCGGCGAGTGACTTGTTCACCTTGATCAACCGACTCACGCGACGCTTGCCCGGACGCTTGGGCATTGCGACCGTGCTGGCCAATGCGGTGTTTGCTTTTGTCACTGGAGTGTCGATTGCCGCGGCGGCGGCGTTCTCTAAAATTGCTTACCCCGAAATGCGCAAGCATGGGTATGAGCGTAAGTTTTCTTTAGGTTGTATCGCAGGAAGTGCTTGTCTGGGAATGTTAATTCCCCCCTCTGTGCTGATGATTGTGTGGGGCGTACTGACCGAGTTGGCCATTGGCAAATTGTTCATCGCGGGGATCATTCCCGGTTTTATCGTGGTCACGCTCTACATTGCCTATATCTTGTGGGTGGCGTATCGTGAGCCGCACCGGGTCGGCGAGGGTGAGCATCTTCCCCAAGCGCAGCAATTGGCACGAGCCACGCATGCCGGTGGTGAGGACAAAGATCTCAAGACTATTTTCATGAGCACCGTGGGCATACTGATCTTGGTCATGCTGGTGTTGGGGGGCATTTGGCTGGGTGTGTTCACACCCACGGAGGGTGCGGGTGTGGGTGCTACCCTGGCCCTGGTGCTGGCGTTGTTGCGTGGCATGAAAATGGGCGAAATGCGCGATGCTATTTTGTCGGTTGGTAAAACCTCCGCTCCTTTGCTATTGCTATTGGTGACTGCTCAGTTGTATTCCCGTGTTTTGTCAATGACGGGTGTGACGGGCGCGACCAAAGAATTCTTCCTGGGTTCTGGACTGTCCCCCTACGTGATTCTGGCGCTGATGATATTGGTGTGGTTCATACTCGGCTGCATCATTGATTCAATCTCCATTATTTTGCTGACCGTGCCCGTGTTTGGGCCATTGGCTGTGGCGCTGGGTTTTGACCCGATTGCATTCGCCATCATCGGAATCATCGCCATCGAAACCGGCTTATTGACACCGCCCTTTGGTATTCTGGTATTTACCGTGAAGGCAGCGGTGACCGATGAAAAAAATCTCTCGACGGGAGAGATTTTCAAGGGGGCTATTCCTTACTGGATTATGTTGCTGATCGCGATTTTGGCCCTTGTCTTTTATCCACAAGTGGCAACCTGGCTCCCGAATTTGGGAAATGCTGTCTCCGCTTCTTGAGACGAATGGATGGCAGCCTCTTCGTTGGGTTTTTTATCGAATCAGCACATGATTGGTATCAGGCTTTCGACAGCCCTGGGTTATCGCTGATAAGGCCTGGCGTGCTGCAAGCTGGGTAGCCGCCGTCTCGCCTGCGCTACCTCGGACAGATCCAATTCGCACATCAGCAAGCCCGGCTCCTCACTGCGCTCGGCCAGCACCTCGCCCCAGGGGTTGATGACCAGCGAGTGCCCATAAGTTTCTCGGCCGTCCTCATGCACACCTTGCTGGGCAGGCGCCAGCACAAAGCAGCCCGTTTCAATGGCCCTGGCGCGCAGCAGCACGTGCCAGTGCGCCTCGCCCGTGGGCACGGTGAATGAGGAGGGCACGCTGATGATGTCGGCACCCGCCAGCGCCAGATCCCGGTACAAGGCGGGAAAGCGCATGTCGTAGCAGACGGTCAGTCCCACCGAGTAACCCGCTCGCTGAACCAGGACGGCTTGTTCGCCGGCCACAAAGCGTGCAGATTCCTCGTAGCGCTGGCCTTCACCCAGGTCGGCATCAAAGAGGTGAATCTTGTCGTATTGAGCGATCACCTCACCCGCGGCGCTCAGATACAGGCTTCGGTTGGCTAATCGGTCCGCGCCGGCCCGGACAGCCATCGACCCAATCAACAGATCGATCTGGCATTCACGGGCCAAAGCGCACAAGGCCTTCAGGCTGTCGTCGTCTGGCTGCGCCTGGGCGCGCGCCAACAGCATGCCCGGTCGGCGATCGAGCGACGTGGTCATTTCAGGGGTGACCACCAGTCGCGCCCCCCGCCGCGCCGCCTCACGCACCTGCTCGCAGACAAACGCCACATTGGCCGCGGGTTCGGTGCCCGAGCGCATTTGCAGCAAGGCGATCGGTAGGCGAGTTGAGGACATGGTGGGCGGGTTGTGTGGATGTGAGAGTTGGCGCCAGCAGCGGTTTTGTCTTTGGATTTTAGGGATGGCAAGCACGCCGATAGCGGGTAAAAACCCATCCGTTAATTCATGATAAAAGACAGAATTCACGGCGCGCAATCAAGGGTTACCTCAAGCTTCAGGGTGCACACGCCCATATCAGGAGTACCAGCAAGGTTATCGAATCCGTGGGGTCAGCGCCTGTCTCCGTTCGGGTGGACGCGCTTCGGAGCTTCCCGGTAGGATTGTGTTTGTTCGCACCATCGTCCCATGTTGATTTGAGTCAGGAGTCTCCCCATGTTGTGCAAGAAACTTCACCATGCCGCTTTCCGTTGCAAGGATGCGGCGCAGACCGTCAAGTTCTACACGGAGATGCTGGGGCTGAAATTCACCCACGCCATGGGGGAGGATCATGTGCCGTCGACGGGCAAATACAGCCCTCATGTGCACATCTTCTTTGAAATGGAAGACGGCAGCAACATTGCATTCTTTGAGTGTCCACTGGATCCCGGAGAAGCCTCGGGTCGTGATCCCCAGACACCCGACTGGATCCAGCACTTTGCCTTCGAGGTGGCTGACATGGACACGCTGGTGCAGGCCAAGGCAGATCTGGAGGCCAAGGGGTTGAAGGTGGTGGGGCCCACCAACCATGACGATTTCATCACCTCAATCTATTTCTTTGACCCCTCGGGACACCGACTGGAACTCACCACCCGGACCTGCCATGATCCTGTGCGCCTGAAAGCCTTTGAAGACGAAGCGCCGAGGGTGCTGGAGTTGTGGAACCAGACGCATGACTGGTCACAGCGCGAAAAGGTGTTTGGCAGCAAGGATGGCTATATTCGCTGAGCCGATGATGTGTGAGTGCACATGGCGTGTGGGTGTGCAAGCGATCAGGGATCCTCATGGGGGTGAATGACGCTTCAGCCGAGACGGGACTGACCACGGATGTGTTGATCGTGGGCTATGGGCCGTCTGGCGCCACGCTGGCCAACTTGCTAGGGCGCCGCGGCCATCGGGTGGTGGTCATTGATCAAGCCCTGGAGATTTACGACAAGCCTCGCGCCATCACGGCAGATCAGGAAGCCTTGCGCATCTTTCAGGAGATCGGCCTGGCCGACGAGATCACGCAAACCACCACGCCGCATCCTGGCACCGATTTTGTGGGTATTCAGGGCCAGGTGATCAAGCGTTTCTATCCGGCTGACCCACCCAACCCGCTGGCGTGGGATCCATCCTTCATGTTTGTCCAACCCGAGCTCGAAGCCACGCTTCGCCAAGGCTTGCGAAGGTTTTCGCAGGTGACGGCGCTGACCGGGCATGCTTATTTGGACCTGCAGCCGTCCGAGGGTCACGTGCAGGCTCGGATCCAGCGCTTGTCCGATGGGCAGGAGCTGACCCTCCAGGCGCAGTATGTGGTGGCTGCAGACGGGGCCACCAGCACCGTGCGCAAGCAACTCGGCGCCCCCATTGAAGACCTGGCGTTTGACGAATGGTGGATCGTGGTGGATGCCTGGATTCGCGGCCCCCTCCAACTGCCAGAGCGCTGTGTGCAGTACTGCCGGCCTTCGCGGCCTGGCACCTACATTGTTGGTCCTGGCCATTTGCGGCGTTGGGAAATTAAATTGATGCCGGGTGAGACACCCCGAGACTTTGCCGACCATGACGCGGTGTGGCGAGTGCTGGGCGAATTTGTGGACACGCGCCATCTTGAGCATTGCCGCACGGCGGTGTACCGTTTCCACGCCCTGGTGGTGGAGCAGTGGCGACAGGGGCGGGTGTTTCTGATGGGGGACGCGGCTCACCAGATGCCGCCCTTTTTGGGGCAGGGCCTGGGTGCCGGTATCCGTGACGCCAACAACCTGGCTTGGAAACTCGATGCAGTCATGCGTGGACTGGCGCACGACGCCTTGCTGGATACCTACACAGAAGAGCGTAAACCCCATGTTCGAACGGTGGTTGCCCACGCCAAGGCGTTTGGCTTGATCATTGGTGAATTGGATCCGGAGCAGGCGCGCCTGCGAGACCAGGCCCTGGAGGCCGAGTTGCAATCCGGCCGTGCGGTGACGGTACGCCAGAAATTCATCCCGGGCCTGGAAGGGGGTTTGATTCAACACGAGCCAGACGGGTCGCGGAGCCCCGGGGCTGGGGCGTTGTGCATCCAGCCTTGGGTCAGAGCCTCGGTGGCAGATACCTGGTGTCGTCTGGATGATCTGACGGGTGCTCGCTTCACCGTGATCTCAACCTCGGCGGCCTGGCTCGCTGACTTGTCTTCACACGATTTGGCGGTTTGGCAGCGATTGGGCGGTGTGATGGTTTACCTCGGACCGCCACCTGCCATTGCTGTGCCCGCCCCTGTGTTGCGACTGGAAGAACGCGACGGTTTGATGGCGGGTTGGCTGCTCGCGCAGGGTGCGCATGCGTTGGTGGCTCGTCCCGATCACTATGTGTTTGGGACGGCGCAAACACCTGACGCGCTGGCTCGACTGATCCATGGACTGGTGTGCGCGCTCTTGTCCCCCTCATCGGTTGCAGCCTGAAGGCGGCGGCTTGTTCTGTTTTTTTAGGAAAGTACCCCATGCTCAACAATCAAGTGGTTCTCGTGTCAGGTGGCAGCAATGGCATTGGCGCCGACTGCGTCCGGCAATTTGCGCAGCAGGGTGCGCGGGTGGTCATCGGTTTCAACCGGGGCCGTGATCGGGCCGATGCCCTGATGCGCGAGTTACCGGGCCAAGGGCATGCTGTCATGCACGTACCCCTGGAAGACAGTGCGGCCCATGCGGCCATTGCCCAGTCGGTGGAACAATCCTTCGGTCGTTTGGACATTCTGGTGAACTCGGCGGGCTATACCCAGCGTATCGCGCACAGCGATCTGGACACACTCACCCCCGAACTGTTCAACCAGTTGCTGACCGCCAACGCGGGGGGGACCTACTCGCTCACACGCGCGTTGATGCCGCTGCTGAAGCAGTCGGGCGCCGGGTTGGTGGTCAACGTGTCCTCGGTGTCGGCTTTTGCGGGTTCGGGTAGCAATATTGCTTATTGCGCGGCCAAGGCCGCCATGGATACCATGACCATTGCGCTGGCTCGCGCCTTCGGCCCGGCCGTGCGTTTTGTCTGTGTGTCTCCCGCGTCGGTTGACACCGGGTTTGTCCAAGGGCGCAGCCGTGAAGAGATTGAGAAAAAGGCGGCCAAATCGCCACTGGGTCGTCTGGTTGTCCCCCACGATGTCGCCTTGGCAGTCCTGGCTTGTGCCACCCACCTGAAAACCGCCACAGGCACTCGCATCGTCATCGACGGTGGTGCCTCTCTTTAACTCTTTATCAAGGATCTGACATCATGCATCTCAACCGCCGCACTGTGTTGACTTCCATGGCCGCACTGGCCGCACCCGTTGCCTTTTCGCAAGGATGGCCCAGCAAGCCGATCCAACTGGTCCACGGGTTTGGGGCAGGGGGCAATGCCGATGTGATCGCCCGACTGGTTGCGCAAAAGTTGCAAGACCAGATCGGCAAACCCGTGGTGGTGGAGATCAAAAGCGGCGCGGGCGGCATGATTGCCACCAACGCCGTTGCCAAGTCCGAGCCCGATGGACACACTCTGGTCATGCTGACCGGTGCGCACACCGTGTCTGCCGCCATGCGCAAGACATTGCCCTATGACCCGGTGAACGATTTTTCGTTCATCTCCACCGTGACGGCATTTCCTTTTGTGATTGCGGTGCGACCCGACCATCCGGCCAAGAACCTGACCGAACTCATTCAGATGGCCAAGGCATCGGCTGGCAAGATCAGCTTCAGCTCGGTGGGAGTGGGGTCCACGCAGCACTTGGTGGGCGAGTTGTTGGCGGGTTCTGCGGGCGTACAGTTGTTGCATGTTCCATACCGAGGTGGGGGCGCGCCCGTTCAATCGGTGATGGCGGGCGAGGTGGACTTGCTGATCGATACGCCCACCGTGGCAGTTGCGCACTTGCAGTCAGGCAAATTGCGGGCGTTGGGGGTGACCCATGCCACGCCCTGGCCCACGCTGCCGGGAGTGGTGCCGGTGGCACACACACTGCCGCAGTTTGAGGTGCGATCCTGGCTGGGACTGGCCGCGCCGGCGGGCGTGCCAGTCTCCATCGTGCAACGTCTGAACGCTGAAGTGCAGAAGTTGCTGCAACGTCCCGACGTGATTCAAACGCTCACCCAGGCGGGCAGCGCGGCGTCCTACAGCACATCCCAGGCCATGCAGGACATGGTGCAAAGCGACATTGCCCGCTGGCGCAACGTGATTGCCCAGCGAAATATTCAGATGGAAAACTGAGCAGCACGCGCTGGTTTGGGGCTTGAGCCGACCTTTCTGACGAGGTCTGGTGTCGAAGTCTTTTCCCTCGCTGGAGCAGGGGTGTCGCCCAATTGAATCAAGTGATTGAATCGGTTGATATAATTTTGGAGACGCAGATGCCATGGCTCTATTCGCCCGAGGCTAAGCCAACCGATTCCAGGAGCCTGACCCATGAATTTCGGCCTGACCCGCGACCAAGAAGCAATTCGTGACCATGTGCGAGCCTTGCTCGACGAAGTCTGCTCCATGGCGTATGTCGAACAGTGCGACGCCAACGCCAAGCCGCCCCGTGAAGCCTTTCAGGCGTTGGCCAAGCATGGCTGGTTGGGGTTGATTGCGCCCCAGGAATTCGGGGGTGCCAGTGGCAGCCCCACCGATCTGGCGGTCTTGCTGGAAGAGACGGGCAACCATTTTGAGGAATTGGGCTTGTGGCTATTTCGTAGCTACACCTTTGGCTGTTACGCCATTTTGAAAAACGGCACAGAAGCGCAAAAGCAGTTTTTTGTGCCCAAAACCGTCAGCGGTGAATTCACCTACGCCTTTGCCCTGACCGAGCCGGATTCAGGCTCGGATGCCGCGTCGTTGCGCACCCGCGCCGATCCGGACGGCGATGATCACTTCATCGTCAACGGGCGCAAGCAATTCATCTCGGGCATGGACATTGCCGACTACGCCCTGGTGGCACTGCGCACCAACCAGCAAGCCAAGAAGCAACTGGGCATCAGCACCTTCCTGGTGGACACCAAGTTGCCGGGCATCGAGGTGCGTCGAATCAAGACACTGGGGCAGCACTCCATTGGTACCACCGAGGTCACGTTCACCGATGTGCGTGTGCCCCGCAGCGCCTTGCTGGGTGAGCTCGACAAAGGTTGGTCGATTTGTGAGGACACCCTGCGCTACGAGCGTCTGTGTCTGTCCGCAGCACGCATTGGCGCCGCCCGACGCGCATTCGAGTTTGCGCTGGACTACGCCAAAAATCGCACCCAGTTCGGTAAACCTATCGGATCTTTCCAGGTCATTCAGCACAAGTTTGCCGACATGAAGATCATGCTGGACACAGCACAGACGATGGTGCGCCGCTACGCCTGGTTGATGGAAAATGGTCAGGCCGAGCGAGCCGATACCGCTGTGCTCAAGTACTGCGTGGGGGAAACTTTCAAGTCCATCTCCGACACCTGCCTGCAAGTTCTGGGGGGCTATGGTTACTGCAACGAGTATCCCATCCAGCGGTTTTTTCGCGACTCACGGCTGGCCACCATTGGTGGCGGCACCTCCGAGATTCAGAAAAACATCATTGCGGCATCGCTGGGTTTGTAACCCAGTCGTGCGCCAACTGCAGCGCATGGTCCAGTGGGTTGTGCTCCACCACCGTGTCCACCAGGCCCCACTGTCTCGCCCGCTCGGCGTTGATCAGACGACCCGTCAGGGCGAGGTACGACAGGGCCCGGTGTGTGGCCATCAGGCCCACTGATTTCACGATTTGTCCCCCTGGCACAAAGCCAAAGTTGATTTCAGGCATGCCCAATCTTGCGTCAACATGCGCCGTGACATGGTGGGAGCATTGCAGGATGGGTAAAGCACCGCCCAGACAATAGCCCTCGACGGCCGTGAAGATGCGTTGCGGCATCTGACGCAGCAGGTGACAGCGCCAGTGTTCAGTGGCCGCTCGGGCGCGACGTAACTCCTCGGGGGGGCGGGTCGAGCTGTCAAAAAAGTCCTTCAGGTCCATGCCGGCACAAAAGTGACCTCCGATGCCGTGGAACACCAATGCTCGAATATCGTCGCGGTATCGGGTATCCAGCAGCACCTCCTCCAAGGCCACGGTGAGCTCCACGCCAATGGCGTTGCGTTTGTCGGCACGATCGAGTCCGATCATGCGAATGCCGCTGCTCAGGTCTTGAATGTTCAGCATGGTTCAACCGCCCAGGCCCGGCTTGGATTTGCCGGCTAGAAAGTTCTGCACACCCGAGGCGCGAGCCGACGCACCACCGGCTTGGCGTGACTTGAGTTCTGCGAATTTGGCTGCAGTGAAATTGACCGCTGCGTCCCAACTCATGGTGTCTACGTGGGCTACCGTCTCCTTGGTGAATTGCAGGGCTAAAGGATCTTTCTCCACCAGGGAGCGCGCCAGATCGTAGACGTCGGTCTCCAGGGTGTCAGGGCTGCACGCCAGCGTGATCAGGCCGTTGGACTCGGCCTGAGCGCCTGAGAACGTGAGCCCCGGCACCGCCCACTCAGCCCATGCGCTGGCTTGCATCCAGGCCGGACCTGGGACGCACGGGGGATGGCAAGCCAGCAAAGCGGCATCTGCGGCGGTCAGCATGAACTCGGCATTCTCTGCGGCCAGCACCAGGTCGCAACCTTCCATCAACTTCACAGCGGCCCCATGGCACGCGCCGACCACCATCCCAATGATGGGTTGGGGCTGAATCTTGAAGAGACGGCTTCTCCACTGGTGCAGACAATCCAGGGCGGCACGCGCACGGGGCAGGTCGTGGCTGACGAGGCGCGAAAAGTCCTCCACATCCAATCCCGAGGAAAACTGCGTGTCCGTGCCGCGAAGGACCACCACGCGAACATCCTCGCGCCACGACAGGCGCTTGAACAATTCGTCCAGTGAGAACAGCATGCCTGGGCTGAGGGCGTTGCCCTGAGTCGGTGCGTGCAGACTGATGGTGAGAATGCCATCGGTCAGCTGGGTGTGCAAGGCCTGATGGGTGGCAACCGGGGTATCTGGCATAGGGGTCAGAGATTCAAGGGGCAGCACGAAAGCCCGCAGCCGCATAGGCCACGAGTTGATCCAGCGCCACTTGCCAATTGCGTGTGTCCAGCTTCTCATCGGTCAAGGATTCGATGCGTCCGGGCAACGCCATGGTGTAGACCATGGAGCCTAACAAAAAGTGAAAGCGCCAGTTCAACTCATCAGCGGGCAGTTGAGGAAGGGCTTTGCGCAAGGCCTCCAGCGTGAGCCGGCTGGATTCATTGAAAGTTTTGTCCAACACGTGCCGACGCACTTCTTCGTTTTCAAAAGACAGGCGAGCACGCAGTCGGGTGAAGGCGATTCCTTCGGGGGTGCTGAGGGCTTGCAGCGCCGGTTGAAGAAAGGCGCGCAGCACGTCTTCGAGCGCCGGCCGTCCTTGGCGGTTGGTGCGCAACGCTGACAGCAAGGCCATTCGCTGCTGGGCAATGGGTTTGGCACGCAATTCGAACAATTGTTCCAGCACGGCGAGCTTGGAGCCAAAGTGGTAGTGCGCGGCTGCACTGTTGACCCCGGAAGTGGAGGTGATTTCCCGCAGACTCACCCCATCAACCCCGCGCTCGCTGAACAACTGCTCGGCAGCGAGCAGGATGCGTTCGGGCGTGCTCAGGGTGGCGCGGACAGCGGCAGGTGCAGAGGAGGGTGAGCGCTTGGTCATGGTGGCGTTGGGCGGAGCGCAGGGTCGCGTTGACTTCAATTAAATCATATGATTTAATCGTTTGAAACAATTATTTCCACGCACGGGCTGCTTAATTACACGGCGGTCACGTTCAATCTCCCGATAACTCACGACAGGTCGCGATGGGTGAAATCCACTACGAAACGATAGTCCTGGAGCAGCGCTCGGCCGTGGCCGTGGTGACACTCAACCGTCCCCAGTCCATGAACGCCATCAACCTGCAGATGCGGCGTGAACTCCATGAAGCCATGGCCATGCTTCGGCGTGACGAGACCGTGGGGGCGGTGGTATTGACCGCAGCCGGAGACAAAGCGTTTTCGGCGGGGATGGATTTGCGCGAGTTCTCACAGGTGCTGGCTCAAACCCCCTTGCCTGAACTGCGCCGCTTTCGGTGGGAGCCGGGTGAAGGTATCGCTGACTTTGACAAACCCATCATCGCCGCTGTCAACGGTCTGGCCATCGGGGGTGGCGTTGAATTGAGTTTGATGTGCGACATCAGTTTTGCGGCGCATTCGGCCAGTTTTGCTTTTGCCGAAGTCACCCGTGGATTGATGCCGGGCAACGGCGGTACTCAGCGCCTCACGCGCCGTGTCGGACGTTCAAAAGCGCTCGAGATGATTTTGTCAGGCCGAACCGTGCAGGCCGATGAAGCGCTGACCATGGGCCTGGTGGACCATGTGGTCCCTGCGGATCAATTGCTGGAGCGTGCGATGGGTCTGGCCCAGCAGATAGCGGCTCATGCGCCTGTGGCCGTTCGTGCGGCCAAGTCTGCCATTGTTCGAGGTGAACACCTGTCGTTGCAAGACGGCCTGAATCTGGAGCGCGATCTGGCCACTTTTTTGTACACCACCGAGGACGCCCAAGAAGGTCCTCGTGCCTTTGTCGAGAAACGACCGCCTCGCTGGCAAGGGCGTTGAGGATTTCCCATGAAGCTGTTTCGAACCCTGCTGTTTGCGCCGGGCGTGCGCCTGGAGTTGTTGACCAAGTCACAGGGAGGGCAATCTGATGCGCTGATCTTTGATCTGGAAGATTCGGTGCCGCACAATGCCAAGGACGAGGCGCGGCGCAATGTGGGGCAGGTTCTCCAAGAGGGCTTGCGCAAGCCTATGTTCTTGCGCATCAACAACCCCAGGGCGGGTGACTACCAGGCCGATCTGGCGGTGCTCGCGAGCCAGGCTTCGCGGGGCAATGTGATCGGGGTCATTCTGCCCAAGGCGGAGATCACCCGCGACATCGAGTTGGTGGGACAGGCGTTGACTGATATCGAGTCACGCTGTGGATGGCCGTTGGGGTCCTTGAAAATCCTTCCCTTGGTGGAAACCTGCCTGGGCTTGCGCAACACCTACGACCTGGCCTCGGTTTCACCGCGGGTGTGCGGCATGTCGTTGGCCAGCGCCGAGCAGGGTGACTTCATGGTGGATCTGGGGGGGCGTTGGACGCCGCAGAGCCTGGCCCTGTCCTATCCCCGCAGCAAGATGGTGGTGGACGCGCGTGCGGCCGGCCTTCAATGGCTGGTGGATGGTGTGTTCATGAATCTTCAGGACCTCGACGCTTTGCGAACCGAATGTCAGATAGCCCGTGAATTGGGTTTTGTGGGGAAGATGGCCATTCATCCCTCGCAGGTGGAGGTGATGCAGCACGTGTTTTCACCCAGCGAATCAGAGCTGGCGTACGCGCGTGGCCTGCTCGAAGCATTTGCCGAGGCGCAGGCACGGGGTCTCGGCGCCGTGCGTTACCAGGGCATGATGGTGGACTACGCCAACGTGCGCCTGGCCCAGCGCACCCTCTCCCTGGTGGAGACCCCGTGAGCCGCAGTTCGAGCACTGCACAGGCATCGTCGCCTTTCCCCATGACGAGCGAGATGATTCGCTGGGACTATCCCCCGCTCAGATCGCTCGCCGATATCGAGGCCATTGAAAGCATTCCGCTGGAGCAGCGCATCACCCGCTGGGACTTTGCGCAAAATCTGCTGGATGGTTGTCGCTTGCAGCCGCAACGAGCCGCCATTCATGCCACCCATCTGGGAGATATCGACGGGCCTGTTCAAACGTGGACTTTTGCGGACCTGGAGCGCCATGCGATCCAGATCGCCAACCTGCTCAGAGCCCGAGGGATCGGTGCAGACGATGCGGTGGCCATCATCGGGCCTACCGTGCCCGCCATGTTTGCCTTGCTGATGGGGAGCCTGCTCGCCGCACGCCCGTTCCCCATCAACTGGATGCTGGACGCCCCCGCCTTGCACGACCTGATCGTTCAGTCCGGTGCCAAAGCCGTCGTGGCATTGGGCCCCACGCCGGGCTTTGAAGTGTGGGAGCATGTGCAACACGCCGTGGAGTCATTACAGGGGCGGGTGCCGGTGCTGACGGTGCATGACCCGTTTGGCCCAGCGCACCCCAACGATCTCCTCGGTGCTGCGAGCGAACACCCTGGCGACCGGTTGATGTTTGAGCGACCCACTGCGCAACGCAACAGCGTGGCGTGCTATGTGCATTCCGGTGGTACCACGGGGCATCCCAAGATTGTCAAAATCTTGCACGGTGGTCTGGTGTTTCGGCAATGGGCGGCCAGCCTGGGCCTGGCCTTCACGCCGCATGACGTGGTGCTCTCAGACACGCCGCTGTTTCATATCGGGGGTCTGCTGGTGCGCGGATTGGTCAGCACGGCGGATGGACACACCACCATCATTCCCAGCATGCATGGGGCGCGCGACAAAACCTATATCGCCAACTACTGGCGGTATGTGGAACGTTTTGGTATCACGCAAATTTCGGGTGTGCCCACCACCTTGTCAGTGCTGGCCAAGAACCCGCCCACCACCGAAAACATTGCCTCCCTGCGGCCCTTCTTCGCGACCGGTTCCACCGCGATGGCGCCGTCGATTCAGGATCGCATCGAGGAAATCACCGGTGCTCGGACGCTGCAAAGTTACGGGTTGACTGAAAACACCAGCCACGCCACCCTGGATCTGCGTGATGGCGAGATTCGGCCGGGTTGTTCCGGCGTTCGGGTGCCTTACGTGCAAGTGCGTATTGTCTGCATGTCCGAGAAGGGTGACATCGAGCGCGATTGCGCTGTCAACGAGATTGGTATGGTGGTGTTGCGAGGGCCGGGCGTTGCGGGGGGCTATCTGAATGACGATCACAACCAGGGGGTGTTTTTGCCGGATGGCTCGCTGGTCACCGGCGATCTGGGTAGCCTGGACGGCGACGGGTATATCCGCATCAGCGGACGCAAAAAGGATTTGATCATCCGGGGCGGGCACAACATAGAGCCCCGTCTGATCGAAGACGCCTTGCTGCAATGTCCTGCGGTGGCCTTGGCCGCGGCGGTGGGCAAGCCCGATGCCCACGCGGGCGAATTGCCGGTGGCTTATGTGCAATTGCACCCGGGTGCCAGCATCACCGAGCAGGCCTTGCTGGAATTTGCAGCAGCCCACATTCCTGAGCGTCCAGCGGTGCCCAAGGACATCGTGTTTCTGGATCGTCTGCCGCTCACGGCTGTGGGCAAGCCCCAAAAGCATCTGCTGCAAATAGATGCCGCCGAGCGCGTGTTCCGCCAGGTGTTGCAACCCTTGACGTCGGCGTGGGCGCTCAAGGTGGAGACATCCGGCGGTGGCTTGCTTCTCACGGTGAGTGTGAAGGGGGGCGGGCCCCAGGCGCACCGCCAGGTGGACAGTCTCCTCAGCGCCTTTACGGTGCGCTACAACGTGGACGTGTCGTGAAAATTCTGGACATTCGTGAAGTCAGTGTGCCATTGCGCTCGAGCATGCGCAACGCGGTGTTTGACTTCAGCGAGATGACCACCTCGGTGGTGGCGGTCATCACGGACCGTCAACGGGACGGTCAACCCGTGGTGGGCTTTGCATTCAATTCCACCGGTCGATATGCCTGTGGTGCTGTCATGCGGGCGCGGATGATTCCGCGTTTATTGACGGCGGATACAGACAGTTTGCTCGATCCTGCCACGGGCCTCATCGATCCTGCACGGGCCCTGGCCTGCATGATGCAACGGGAAAAGCCAGGGGGTCACACCGAGCGATCGATCGCGGTGGGGACGATTGAAATGGCCATTTGGGATGCGGTGGCCAAGGCGCAAGGGCTGCCCTTGCACGTGCTGCTGGCGCAGCAATTCAATGGGGGCCATTACCCAGACAAGGTGCCGTGCTACGTGGGGGGCGGTTGGTACGCGCCCGGCAAAGGCGTGGCCGAGTTGTGTGACGAGATTCGCCAGCGCCTGGATCAGGGCTACACCACCATGAAAATCAAGGTGGGCGGCGCCAGCTTGTCAGAAGACTTGCAGCGCGTGGAAGCAGCCATTGCGGTGGTGGGGGCGGCTGATCGTCTGGCGGTTGACGCCAACGCAGGTTTTACACCGCAACGCACCTGGGAATACGCCCGGGCGCTTGCCCCCTATGGATTGCGCTGGTTTGAGGAGCCGACCGATCCGCTGGACTATCAACTCTTGTCTGAACTCGCCGCCGAGTATCCCGGCACATTGGCCACGGGAGAGAACCTGTTTTCCACCCAAGATGTGCGGAACTTATTGCGCTTTGGCGGATTGCGGGCTGGGCGCGATATTTTGCAAGTGGACATTCCTCAGTCGTATGGCGTGGTGCAATTCACCCGCACACTGGAGGTACTGCAACACCATGGCTGGTCGGCGTCGCAGGTGTTTCCCCATGCAGGCAACCTGATGACCTTGGCAGCGGTTGCGGGGCTGGGGTTGGGCGGTTGCGAAGCCTATCCGGGTGTGTTTGGTGTCTTCGCGGGCTTTGCTGACGATGCGCGCGTGGAGGACGGATTCATCACCCTCTCGCAGCGACCTGGTATTGGCTTCGAGGGTCAGCAGGCCTTGCATGATGTCATGCGATCCTTGCTATGACCCGATATGGATCGTGGACATGTCACCAACAGAATTGCAAGAGAGCGCGAGTCGAGGCATTCTGGACGTGGAATACACATCCGGCTAGAGCTGTAAAAAAGTCAGTTAATCAACACAAGTAAAAGGAGACATACCATGGCACATTCATCAGACAAGCAACCTGTTCATCTCAAGCGGCGTCCTGTGCTGGCCTTGATGGCAGCCAGTCTGGCAGTTCCGTTGAGGGCTCAAACGGCCTGGCCTGACAAGCCCTTGCGTATCGTGGTGCCGTTTGTGCCGGGTGGTCCACCGGACACAGTGTCACGACTTATCTTGCCCAAACTGTCGGAGTTGCTGGGCCAACCCATCATTGTGGACAACCGAGGTGGAGCGGGGGGCAATATTGGCAGCCAGATCGTGGCCAAAGCCCCACCCGATGGCAACACCATTCTCATCACCTCGTCGGCCTTCGCGGTCAACACGAATTTCCCGGAATCGGGTTACAACGCCGAGCGGGATTTCATTCCCGTCACCATTGTGGCCAACCAACCCAATGTGATCATCTCGCACCCGAGCCTGCCAGTTCGCTCCATCCCCGAGCTCCTGGCGGCTGCGCGAGCCACCCCCATGGCCTTTGCCACACCAGGCAGCGGCACCACGCCTCATCTGACTGCCGAGAACCTGTTTAACCTGACGGCCAAGCTCAACATGACGCCTATCCACTACCGAGGCGCAGGCCAGGCGGTGGGTGCGGTGGTCGCGGGTGAGCCCAAGGTGGGGTGTCTGGCCATGACGGCCCCCATGCAAAACATCAAGTCCGGCAAACTCAACGCATTGGCCGTCACCAGCGCCAAACGACTCGCGGTGTTGCCCGATGTGCCGACCCTGGTGGAATTGGGCTACCCCGACATGCTGGACTACACCTGGGTGGGGGCCTTTTTGCCCGCAGGCACCCCGGCCGCCATTCAGAATAAGTGGTACGACGCGTTGTCCAAAGCGTTGGCACAACCGGAGGTCAAGGAAAAAATTCAAGCCCTGGCTTTTGAGTCAATTGCCGATACCCCGGCTCGCACCAGTGAGTATGTCAAAGCGGAAATTCAACGATGGGGTCAGGTGGTGCGCCGCACCAACATCAAGCCCGAATAACCATGACCACACCCCGCATCACCCGCTTGCCCGATGACTTCCGCTGGCCTGGAGGACGCCGCCTGGCAGTTATTTTCAATATCGCTTACGAGGCTTGGTCCGATGGACAGGCCCCCGGCATCGGTCCCATGGGCAATGTGCTCAAGCCGGGTTTCTTTGACACCAATGCCCACTCATGGGCGTCGTTCGGTTTGGTGCGAGGCATTCACCGTTTGCTGGATATCGCCGAAAAGCATGGTGTCAAAACCAGCGTCATGGTCAATGGCGTGATTGGCGAGCGCGACCCCCAGACCATTCGCCGATTGGCCGACCTGGGGCACGAAATCGTCAACCACTCCTGGGGCATGGATGTCATCCCGGTGTATTTTGACGAGGCGGGTGAGCGTGCCAACTTCACCCGCAACCACGACATCCTCACCCGCACCGCTGGCGTCGCACCCACGGGGTGGATCAGTCCGCGTGGCACAGGCAGTCCCATCAGTTCCCGGTTGTTGGCCGAGGCGGGCTATCTGCATCATGGGGATGTCAACGATGACGACCGCCCCTACATCATGGACTTTGAGGGGCGGCGCATCGTAGGCATTCCTTTGACGATGGACGTGAACGATTTGCCCATTTGTGTGCGCTACGGGCAGGGCGCTCGGCACATGCTCGATGTGTTCAATGACACCATCGCCGCCATGCGCACTGAGCAGGCGCCTTTGCAACTGGATGTCACCGCACACACGCACGTGATGGGGCGCCCCTCGGGAGCCTGGGTGTATGACGAAATCATGTCGCTCGTCACGGCCAGCGATGACATCTGGGTCTGTACCCGCGATCAAATGGCCAGGTACTTGCTGCAGCAGCTTCCGATTTGAGCCGTGATTCACTCAAGCCAGTACGCGCTCGAGTCCGGGACTCACCCCTTCTTCAGCATGCCCAACTTTTCGATCAAGGCCCGCTCGGCGTAAAAGCTGTCGTGGGCAAACTTGGTGTATTGCTCGGTGTTGAGATAGATGACGCTTTGGTCGTATTTGTCGAACGTGGCAAGGACGGCAGGGTCGTCTAGCGTACTCTTGAACGCATCGTGAAGGGTCTTTACCACCGCGGGGTCCATGCCCTTGGGGCCACACACGCCAAACGGTGAGTCGGATACGGTTTGATAGCCCAGCTCAGTGAGCGTGGGGATATGTGACCAGCGTTTGGTGCGTTTACTGCCATAGGTAGCCAAGAGTCGCAGTCGACCACCGTCGACATGAGGTCCCCAGCCGGTGGCATCGCTGGCCGCCATGACGTGCCCCCCCAACACTGCCTGCATGTTTTCGGCATTGCCTTTGTAGGGGATGTGGTTGAGCTGAATACCGGCCTTTTGCGCAAATTCCTCCACGGCGAGATGTGGGCTGGTACCGGTCCCGGTGGAACCATAGGTGAGGGCGCCAGGATTCGCCTTGGCATAGTCGACGAAGTCCTTGATGGATTTGAGGGGGGAGTTCGCGGGCACGACCAGGCCAAAGGTGTAGCCGGTCAGGCAGGCAATCCAGGTGAAGTCCTTGAGGGTGTCAAAGGCCGTTTTTTGCATGTGGGGAATGCGAAATGCTCCTTGTGGAATCTGGCACACGGTATAGCCATCGGGCTTGGCGGTGAGCATGTCCACAGCACCTAGCATGCCACCGGCCCCGGGTTTGTTTTCAACGATGACGCTTTGCCCCAGGGCCTTGCTGGCACTCTCGGCGAGGCTGCGCATGACAACGTCGGTGGAGCCACCGGCTGGCCACGGGCAGATGTATTTGATGGTGCGGTTAGGGAACGGGCCGGTTTGCGACAGCGCAGGAAAAGCAAGCGCTGAGGCCAGGGCGGATCCTGCCTGGATAAAACTGCGTCGTTGGGTCATGGGGAATCAACTCTCCAATGGGAATGCTTGGAAAGGTAGCGGTAAATGCATGGATCGTCATCCAGGTTTACGCTTAGGTAGAAGGCGCTTGCGCAAAAGGCCCTGACTTCAGGCCATTCGGATCGGGGTGAACCCTGATGGCCCGCATCAGCGAGCCCACAGTCGAGAAACGCTCAAGAGCCCACCCAGTCCCGCGGCGACAGCACCGATCACGATGGCATGGCCTGCGCCCACCGGTGCAAAGAGGTTGAAACACAGGGCCACCAGCGCAGCACCACTGGCCTGTCCAATCAAACGTGCCAAAGCCACCATGCCGCTGGCGCCACTGCTTCGCTCGGGCGGGGAACTGGACATGATGGCGCGCAGATTGGGCGATTGGAACAAGCCAAACCCGATACCGCATATTGCCATCCCCACGCCGATCGTGGTGGTGGAGGTACCGACGGTGACCTGGCTGAGCCAGACCATGCCCGCACTGAGGATGCACAAGCCTATTCCTCCCATGATGGCCGGTGGGTATCGATCTGAGAGGCGACCGGCCAGGGGGGCGGCGATAGCCACAACCCCCGCCCACACCGTCATCAACGTACCGCACGCCACCGCACTCAGTTGGAGTTCATGCAGGAAGAAAAAGGGCAGGGCCACAAAGGCCAGGCCCTGAGAGGTGAACGAGCAGACCGCGGTGAATACCGACAGGCTGAACAAGGGCCGGCGCAGCAAATCCACCGGCAGCATGGGCGCCAGGTGGCCACGCTGGCGCCTCAACAAGGCGTAGCCGCTGACAAGCATCACCGCGAATGAGGCGCTCAGTACTTCCAGACTTTTTTGTTGGGCCACCGCACTTAAACAAAAAATCAATGAAGCAAAACACAGGGCGGACAGCAGGGCCAGCACCAGGTCGTACGGCTGTGGGGCGGTTTTTTCTGTGGCGTTGGGCAAAAAACGCCAGCCCAGCAGCCAGCCCACCAACCCCATGGGCACCATGAAGCCAAACAGCCAGGGCCACGGGCCTACCGAAAGCAACAAGGAATCGACCACGGGTCCCAGGCTGTAGCCGGATCCCACGATGAATGCATTCAGTCCTACGCCCTGGCCGAGCCGGTTGGTGGGAAAAATTTGTCGAATCAGGGCCAGGTTCACACTCATCAGGCCCGAGGCGCCGATGCCCTGAACAGCCCGGGAAACCGCCAGCCACTCCAGGCTGGGCGCCAGGGCACTGGCAATGGCCGCCAGGTTGAACAATGCAACGCCCACCAGAAACACCCGCCGTGCGCCCCACAGATCCCCCAGGGCAGCAAACGGTAACAGGGTCGCGACCACGGCCAACTGGTAGGCGTGCAGAATCCACACCGACTCTGCGGGCGTATGCTGAAGCGCTGCCGCAATGGCAGGCAGGGCAGTGTTGGCAATGGATTGGTCGAGTGAGCCCAGCCAGACCGCCGTCATCAAGGAGCCTATGGCCAGCCAACCCGGTGGGGAAGCGCGAGAGTCAGGGCGGGCAGCGGGCATGCCCGATTATCGGATCAGGTGCGGCGAGCTCGCTGGCAGCCTATTTGGAGTGCGGGCGGGCGTTGGTTTTTTCATCCACCTGGTGTGACACCTCATCCACGGCGGTCTGAACCAGTCGGATCATCTCGTGCAGGGCTTCGCGGCGGTTGTCAAACACCTGATGCAGGGTGAAGGTGTCGGGTTCCAACTGCTCAAATTCCTCGGCCGTGACCACACGGTGCAGCTTGTCGCGTTCAATGAGATACCAGAGCGTGCCAATGTCCATGGAGCAACCTCAGAGGAGGGTGATGAGTTCAGGGCTTGCCGCCACTGGGAAAATGCTTCTTGAAATCCTTGAGCAGGTTTTCCTGAGACTGGGGCAACAACTCGAACAAGGGAGGGCGTACCCGCAGCCAATCAGCGTCATGATACTGAATCGACATCAGGTACTTCAGGGCGGGCACTTCAGGCAAACCCATCAGCATGCGGGCCAAGTGCAACAAAGGCCCATCGTCGGTGCCGATTGCATTGCCTGCCACAGACAACTTGGTGGCGGACGGGGGAGACACCAGTGTGGTCATCACGCTAGGGATCAAGTTGGCCCAACTCGACACGCTGGTGTGCAGGCCCAGCTTGCCCAGCACAACGGCTTGTAACTCGTCGTTGGTGTAGACCGGAAGCTGGGCCGAATACAACCGAAGCGAGTCCTGCATGTGTGACGCGTTACGCGTCTGGTCAAGGATGCCGGCGTAGGCACCCGGATGTTTGCTGACCACCTCATTGACCACATAAGGTTTGAGATCCGGCGCGCCAGCTCGGTAGGGCGATGCCAGGTACAGATGCGTCGAGATACCACGCGTCAGATCTGCCACCTGGTTGAAAAATTGCGCAAGCCCTTCTTGAGTGGGCTCGTCTTCCGAACGGGGGGGGCGCACAATGCAGCCTTTCAGGCCCAAGGCATTGGCTTGCCGGATGACTTCCACGGTTTCTGCCACACTGGAAAAACCGGCGTGCAAGACGATGTCCCGACCTGAGACACCATGGGTGGTCAGTTGCTTGACGGCTTGCAGACGCTCTGTGGCACTGAAGGACAGACCCTCACCAGCTGGCCCAAAGAGGACGACGCCCTGAATACCTTTGACCGCCAAGGTGCGGATGTGTGTGATCAGTTTGCTGTGATGGAGGGTCAGATCCGGGTGCAGGGGCATCAGGACATCCACCCACACACCTTGAAGAGCGCTGGAACCTGTTGTCATGTCAGTTGCGTCTCCTGCTTGAAGCCCGTCAGCGAAAGAAACCCCACTCAGGCCCTCAGGGGGCGGTGCAGAGTACCTTCAGATGATCACATGAAAGTTCGTTGGGTGTCAACGAGGCTGTGACTCTGCCAGGTATGCCGGCGAAGGGTAAGTCCGGATACTAGATACTCCAACTCCTATCAAGATAGAGACTTATCGACAATTGAGGAGTGAACAGATGGTGGAATCGACGGCCCATTCACCGGTGAAGTCTCTTCACATCACGCAACAAGAGATGCAGGCGCGGGTGTCGCGCTTTCAGGATCTCAAGCCCTTGCCCGTTCAATCAGCAGATGACGTACCCCAGGCTGCGCGTGACGTTGTGTACGCACGAGAGTTGTTGTCGGTGATCGGATTGGACGGAGATCGCAAAACGGCTATCAACACCGCTGCGCCAATTGTTGGCGCGGGGGGCATGACCATGACCCTCGCCCGTTGCCCTCCTGGGCAAGGGCCTGGGTTGCACATACACAAAGACACCTACGAGACCTTCACGGTGCTGGAGGGTAAATTTGAAGTGATTTGGAATGAGGGGGGAAAGAACTCGATGGTGCTGGAGCGCTTTGACACCATTTCCCTGCCCCCCCAGGTCTACCGCGCTTTCACAAACGTGGGGGCTACCGATGGCTTGCTGCAAGTCATTATCACGGGGGGCGTCCATGACATGAACGACATCGCGTTCGCCCCGCAGGAGGCAGCACGCCTGGATGCGATAGCCCCCCGGGCGCGACAAACGTTTGAAGCATTGGGGTTTCGGTTTCAGGGAGGCGGGCTATAGGTCAAGGATCAGCAGGCCTTACCCGGTCGAGGCAGGGAATGAAAAACCGATCTGCTCAAGCCTTGGAGCCCGGGATCACCCCAGGCGGCATGGCGATGCAATGATCGGCGATGTCGCAGGGACGGGTCCACCACACCCGCTCTGCCAACGCATGATGAAGGCAGTGCTTCAAGGCCTGTCGCAACATCCGCAGGCGGAAAGGTTGGCCAAACACATAAGGGTGGATCGACACATTCATGACCAAGGGGTGTATTGCGCTTTGTTCGATCATTTCGTCAAACTGTTGAACGATCATGTCGCAAAAGTCGCTGGCATCGCCCTTGCGGTGAATCACATGCTGCGAATCATTGAGTTCAATGGGGTAAGGCACGCACAACAGAGGTCCGTGACGTGTGCGCAACCAGACCGGCTGGTCGTCCATGGGCCAATCCATGAGGTAGGAATACCCCAAAGACTTCAGCAAATCGGGCGTATGGGGGGTTTCATACGCGCCAGACCCCATCCAGCCTTTGGGTGGGGCACCCTCAAAGCGGGTGATGGTGTCAGTGATTTCACGCAGCACCCGGTCTTCATCAGCCAGCCACATGCCTCGAAGATTTTCTGCGTTGGTACGGCCATGGGCCACCACCTCGTCTCCACGCTTGCGAATGGCATCGGTGATCTGGGGGGCGTACTGGTAGATCAGGCTGTTCGTGTTGTGGCCCGCAGGTAATTTCAACTCATCCAGCAAGTCAAACAGGCGCCAAATACCGACCCGGTTGCCGTAATCCCGCCAAGCATAGTTTCGATGCGTTTGCGGCTCTCCGGTTTTTGCCGGGTCGTGCCCCAGCCCAGCCCCAAAGGCAAACCACTCGACGTTGGTGGTCAGCGTGAACGCCAACCGTTTGCCATGGGGCCAGTGGTAATCGGTGCGTTCAGTCAGTGGAACAAAGTCGTAACGATCGTGCTGAGGCAATAAAGGATAACCCGTCATCGTACTCATTCCACCTTGGCTCCACTGGATCGCACCACGGGCGCCAGTTTGGCAATTTCTCGCGTGACCATCTCACTCATGGCCTCGGGGCTGCCCAACAAGGGTTCAGCACCCAGATTTTCATAGACCTTACGAATCTCCTCACTGTTGACTGCCTTGGCGAACTCTGCGTTCAGTCGCTTGACTATGCCCGGATCCATACCCTTGGGCCCCAAGATGCCGCTGTACAACACCACCTCAAAGCCGGGTATTCCTGCCTCGACCATGGTGGGCACATCCATCGCTGCGCTGACCCGCTTGGGTGTTGTCACGGCCAAGGCCCGTAACTTCCCCGCGCGAGCATTGGCCACCGCTGGCGGCATGGTGGAGAAAACGAATGACACTTCGTTGCTCAGGATGGCCTGCGTTGCGGGAGAGCTTCCCTTGTAGGGGATGTGTTGTACGTCCAACTGGCCGGCTGACTTCAACATCTCGCTGGTCAGGTGCAAGATCGTGCCATTGCCCGATGAACCATACGAGTGTTTACCCGGCTGGGACTTCAGAAACGCCACCAATTCCTTCACGCTCTTGGCAGGTGAGCTGGGGTGCACCACCAACATCAAAGGGGTGGAAGCCACCGAGCCGATCATGGTGAAATCTTTCACCGAGTCATAAGGCAGTCGGTTGTACAACGAGGCATTGATGGCATGCGAGGTGATGTCTTGAAACCAGATGGTGTACCCATCTGGGGCAGCCCGAGCCACCAGGTCGCCCGCTATCGTTGTGCCGGCACCAGGCTTGTTCTCAACAATGACTTGTTGTCCAATATTCACCGAAACTTTGGCAGCAATGGCTCGTGCCAGCACATCCGAAATGCCCCCGGAGGCAAATCCGACCACCATGCGAATAGGCTGACGCGGGTAATCGGCCTGGGCCCAGGCAGAACCCCAGCTGAACAGAGCTACATACAAACAAGCGCGGAAAAACGATGTCACGCTGACTCCCAAACGGTTCATTAAACGCTTTACGTTACATCAATTACGCTGCCTCTTCAACGGAGGAACTCATGCACAGAAACGGGGCGACTTAGGCTGGCGCTCTGACAGGTCACGATTTAGCCAGGGTCTGGGCCGCCTGTATGGCTGATTTGGCGTCCTGCGCCGAGCTGGCGGCCTGGGCATTCTGAACCAAGGTGCCCAAAATCCGTGCGCCATGCTCCACAGCAATTGAGCCATAGCTGATATCGCCCATCACCACGCAGTCCTTTTGCAATTCGGCCCGTTCTGAGGCTTCAATGTTGCCTTGTACACGACCTGCCACGATGACGCGGTTGGCTCGGATATCACCGGTGACCTCACCGGTGGGGCCAATGGCGACTGTGATATTTCGATCTGCCTGAGACTCGATGCTGCCATGAACCTTGCCATCCACCCGAACACTGTCCAGCAGAACCAGACGACCCACAATCTCGGTGGTACGTCCGACCAAGGTGTCAAAACGCTCCTGGTGTGTGGAGAGGGATTTGTCTTTGGAGTTTCCAAACATATCAAGCCTTTGCCAGTCTTAGGGTTTCAGGTAAGTCATGACTTTCAAGGGATCCACCACGCGGTCATGACGAAAGATTTCCAGGTGTAAATGGGGCCCGGTAGAGCGACCCGTGCTGCCCACAGCGCCCAGCATTTCCCCTCGCTTGACCAATTGGCTGAGGACGACATGTCGATGCTGCAAATGGGCATATCGGGTCAGAAATCCATCAGCATGCTGGATTTCAATGACGTTCCCGTAGGTGGCGTCAAAGCCGGATCGAACCACACGGCCTTCGGCAGCGGCCAACACCGGGGTACCCGAATCGGCTGAGAAATCGATGCCTTCGTGCAAAGCCAAATTTCCTGTGAAGGGGTCGTTGCGCAAGCCAAAGCCACTGCTGACATGAAACACGCCTGCAACAGGCAAACCATTGGGCAGACGCTCCAGCCAATCCAGTCGCGTCTGCCAATCCTGATAACTGTCTTTCACGGCACGGTCCAGCTGCTCCAGATCAAGAGCCGTCTGGCCCATGGCCTGGTGTAGCGGGACCCTGAAAAAAGGAATGCCAAATCTGGGAGATAGCAAGGGGCCACCGCGACCGGCCGGCGGACTGGGCGACCTCTCGTGCGTGACTTGTGGGGTTGCCAGTTGAATCAATCGAGACTTCAACGTCTCAAGCTGTTGCAGTTCATGGGCTGTGCGATGCAATTGATCCCTCAGCTCGTCCAACCGGGCCCGGTAGTCGGATTCCATGCGCTGGTGCTGCGCTTCGGTCGTGACACCGCCCATGCTGCGCGCCAGTTCGGGGCTGTACTCCACCGCAAAACGCAGCCCCACCCAGTTCAAAACAAAGCCCAACAACACCAAAACGAGCGTCACCACGCCCGCTGCACGCAACATGGTGCGGGCCGTGATGGAGATAGTTCGGACATGTCCGGTCGGGCCGGATAGCCACATCAATTGCATAGGTTTTAAGCGCTGCGAAACAGCTTCAGGTGATACGGTCCTGATTGCTCAGGTAGAGGGAATAACGCGAAAAGCGTCGGTACTATGGAATAAATCTAACAGCATATGTTGTATCTAACAATTGGGAGAATTGGTGACAGACGGACTCGGAGTTGCCTCAGAGGCGGAAAAATGACGGCTTTGGAATTACATCGCCATTGCGGTTGGGCATGAACGCTTGAAGCCTCTGCTTCTAGGTTCCGGGTAAAAGGGGCAGATTACCGCTGGCAAGATACACAGCAGTGTCGTGTAAAACGACTGAGCCTCATAACTGAATACCAGTTCATGGGGTCAAAGCAATGGGCACAGTGGAATCTAATCAACCAAGGTTTGCGGGACTTAATCCTCATTCGCGTTGAGAGGGGCGCGCCACAAAACGTTGAGAGCAGTGTCCCCTAGTGGACTCAATGTGTAAGTCCCTGTGAAATTTGGGGGATTTTTTTGGCAGTGCTTAGGGTATGTTCTATCCATCAGGACTGTGTAAATTCAGATCATGGTCATCGTACTAATGCAAACAGGAGACTTAACATGACTCAACAACTTTGGTCGAAATTAGCCGCCGGACTCATCGCTGCCGCTGCAATCGGATTTTCTGGTGGGGCCAGTGCTGAAAAATATACGGTGAAAATTGGTTCGGGTCATAGCCCCAGCTGGATACACATTGCGTTGACACAAAACTTCTTCATACCGGAGGTGAAAAAGCGTGTGAAGGAAAAAACCGGTAATGAGATCGAGTTTATCGAAAACTGGTCGGGCTCATCGGTCAAGACCACCGAAGTGCTCGAAGCCGTTGAGCAGGGTGTACTCGATTTCGGCGTCTACTGCATTTGCCATGAGGCGCAGAAACTGGCGTTGAATAACTTCCCCATGTATTTGCCTTTTGGCCCCAGCAACCCCGAGGTCTCTGTACGCGCCACTCGCAAGGTGTATGACGAGAACCCCGAGTTGAACCGACAGTTTGAAAAATATGGTCAGCGCTTGCTGACCTTGGTGCCCTTTGAGCCTTACAACCTGGTGTCTCGCGCCGCTATTCAAAAGGCGTCCGAAGTAAAGGGTAAAAAAATTGGAGCGGCTGGTCCCAACGCGTTCTGGGTATCTGAGGCCGGGGCTTTGCCCGTATCGGTGGCTGGCCCCGATATGTACACATCACTCCAAACGGGTTTGATCGAATCGATGATCATTTTTCTCAGCGTCATGGACTCCTTGAAGCTGTTCGATGTGGCGCCAAACTTCGTCGATGTGGGTTTTGGCTCGATGACAGTTACTTCATTGACGGTGAATAACCGCCGTTTCAACCGCTTCCCCAAGGAAGTGCAGAACATCATTTCTGATGTGGCCAAAGAGATGGAGGCTCAAAGCGCCAAAGTGACGCGTGAAATGGGAGATAAAACGGTCTCAGCCATCAAATCCAGGGGCATCAATGTGGTCACGGTCAGCGATGCTGACCGCCGCGCCTGGGCTGAGATGCTGGCGAACACTCCCCGCGAGATCGCCAAGAAGTTTGAGGCTGAAAACAAATTACCAATGACCCAGGTCATGAAGGCCTACATCCAGGCCACCGAGTCAGAGGGGTACCGTTGGCCCGTGAAGGCGAAGTTGGACTGAGCCTCAAATCTCGGCAAAGGTAGAGTCTGATGAAATCGCTAATTCATGCGATTGACCGGTTGGCACAAGTCATGATGGTGGGGACGGCTTTTGTCGTCTTCGGCATGGCTTTTGCCATTTTGATCGAGATTGTTTGCCGTGTTATTGGCATCAAGTACTACGGCACTGCCGAGCACATCCGAAATTTATTGATCTTGATCGTGTTCATGCAATTACCCTACGCTGTGCGTGCGCGCAGCATGTTGTTTGTAGACATTTTTCAAAATCTGATGTCTCCCGCCTTTAAAAATATTAACCTCAAGGTTTGTGCCTTAGGAGGGGCGCTTTTTTTCGCGGTGCTGGCCTATGGTGCTTGGGATCCGTTGGTGCGCGCATGGGTGGACAACGAGTATGAGGGCGAAGGGGTGGTAGATGTCCCGGCTTGGCCCGCTCGCTTTGCCATCGTCTTGGGCAGCATCATGACCTCTTGGTTCTACCTATTGCGAATTTTTGGTGTCGAGACCCAGTTGAAAATTCCTGCCCGACAAGAGATCTGATACCCCACGAAAAAGAGAATCAGGCATGACCGAATATTTGCACGTGATCATCTTGTTGATGCTGATCACGTTAGTTTTTCTGGGTGTGGAGGTCGCGGTTTCGTTAGCCTTAGTCAGTTTCACTGCCATGTGGATTTCGACTGGTGATTGGGAAATCACCATCTCGTTTCTCAGCAACACGGCATACGAGGCCTTGCGCGACTACGTGTTCGCGGTGGTGCCCCTCTTCTTATTGATGGGGGAGTTCATTGCCCGTTCAGGGATTGCTTACGACCTTTTTTGGGCTATAGACCGCTGGCTTTCGCGCCTGCCGGCTCGGTTCGCCTATGCCACTGTTTTGGGTAATGTGGTGTTCTCATTCGTGTCAGGCACCAGTTTGGCCTCGGCCACCACGTTCACTTCCATTGCTTACCCGCAAATGAAGAGAGCGGGCTATGCAGATCACTTTTCATTGGGTTTGATAAGTGGCAGCGCCTGTTTGGGTATGTTGATCCCGCCCAGCCTGCTGATGGTGGTGTGGGGAATCCTGACGGATATCTCAATTGGCCATTTGTTTTTGGCCGGCATCATTCCCGGTTTTTTGCTGGCCGGGATGATGATGATCTATATCGCCACGATATCTTTCACGCATCCGCACATTGTGGCCCATGGTCCGGCTTTTCAAGCCGGCGTCATACAGGAGTCCCGTGCTAACCAAAAGCCGCCGCCCAGCATGCGAGACCTTTGGTTCAGCGGATTGGGCTTGCTGGCCATTGTCGTTGGTGCTTTGGGAGGTATTTGGGCGGGAATTTTCACGCCGACTGAAGGAGCGGGCATGGGTGCCTTGGTGGCATTGGCCGTGGGGCTATTCAAGGGCATGCGCCGTGAGGAAATCATCGATGTGGTGCTGACAGTGGGGCGAGTTGCAGTGCCTTTGATGATTTTGGTCTTCGCTGCTCAACTTTACTCTCGAACCTTGGCCATGAGTGGCATGGGAAATCAAATCCAGGCGCTCATTCTTTCTGCTGAATGGGGAGTTGGGCTGACCGTGTTATTCATGGTGGTCATTTGGTTAATTCTTGGCATGTTCATTGACTCCATCTCGATCATGTTGCTGACGGTTCCTATTTTTTGGCCGATTGCCAAAACACTGGGCATGGACCCGCTGGCCTTTGCCATGATTGGTATTTTGATTGTCGAGGCCGGTCTTTTGTCTCCACCTTTTGGCATGGTGGTTTACGCCGTCAAGTCTGTGGTGCCGAACAAAGATGTCACGATGGGTCAGATTTTTCTCGGAACTTCGCCTTTCATGCTTTTGCTGTTGGTGGTGTCGGTGCTAATTTATTTTTTCCCACCCCTAGCCAATTGGTTGGCCAGTTGGGTGTAGTGGGTTGGATCAATCTGTTTTAGGAGGTCTCTATGAAAGCCATGGTTGTTCAAAAGTGGGGAGAGAAATCGGTTTTGATGAATCGGCCAGACCCCAAGCCAGGTCCAAGAGAGGCGGTGATGCGTGTTCGGGCAGCGGGCGTGGGCCTGACGTTACTCAATATGCGCAACGGCAGTTTTGGTGGCGAGGCTCCACGCATCATGGGCCACGAGTTGGGCGGCGACATCGTCGAAGTTGGCTCTGATGTGACCGAAATCAAAGTGGGCGATGCCTGCGCGGTTTATTTCTATCTCACATGTCACCGTTGCCGCTGGTGCCGTGGCGGACGTGAAACGCTGTGCGAGGCCTTCAAGGGTTTTGTAGGTGTTCATCGCGATGGCGGTTATGCCGAGTACGTCTCTTTACCAGTGGAAAATTTCTTGCCTATACCCAAGGGACTGAGTTACGAGGCAGCAGCCATGGCCACCGATGCAGTCAATACGAATTGGCATTGCATGAAGGAACGTGCCCGCATCAACCCGCATGACAATGTCTTGCTGATTGGCGCCGGCGGTGGGGTGGGCATCCACGGCGTGCAGGTGGCCAAGGCTTTTGGCGCACGGGTTATCGCCATGGATGTGTCGGACGAAAAGCTGGAGCTGGCAAAAAAATGGGGCGCGGATGAAGTGGTCCATGTCAAGCGTGAGACCGACTTGGTGGCTGCGGTCAAAAAGTTGACCGATGGCCGCGGGGTGGACGCGGCCATCGACTATGTGGGCCACGCTCAAACCTTCCAGGTGGCTTATGACAGTTTGACCACATCTGGACGAGCCGTGGTGATTGGTGTTGGCAAGGGAGACATCCATATTCCAACCCGTCCGTTGATGCTGACCGAACGAATCGTTACCGGCTCCCGACATTCCACCCGCACCGAGTTGATTGAGACCATGGAGGTTATGGCCCGCGGACTAATTCAACCGGTGATTGGCATGCGCAAGCACTTCACCGAGGTCGAGAGCATCTTTGACGCCATCGTTGACGAGAAACTATTGGGGCGCGGGGCGTTGACTTACGAGTGATGACCTGACTCAGGCCTGATCGTCTTGGACAACATCTCAACGCAGGGCTCTGGTTAACCCGCATTTGATGCCAATACGACTCAACCAGATTGACAAAATTGTTCAGGCATTTTCATACTGTCTTTTGAATGATCAACATCAACCTGGACTCTTCGTCATGTTTGAATATTTTCGCGGCAACTATGTTTGGAATTTGGCGACCAACCTGACCCTGGGTTCGGGTGGGTTGATCGGCGAGATCGATACGGTGGCCCGCAGCATCGTCGATGCGGGTTTGCGCAACGACGACCCGGCGCAAGAAGAGTGGGTGCAGGCCTTTATGAGACTGGCCGGTCATGTGCACGAGCAGGCCCGCCGCGATGAGCAGGCCGGTCATCTGCAAAGTGCTGGACGCAAGCTGATGCGTGCAGCCAACTACTACTTTGCGGCGGAACGTCAAACCCACCCCAAAGACCCGCGTAAGACCATGCTCTACAAAACCATGCTGGAGTGCTTTCAAAAGGGTGCCACCTGGCGCCGCGAGCCGATCGAGTGGGTCGAAATCCCTTATGAAGGCAAAACCATGCCGGCCTTGTTCGTGCCCTCGGGTTTGCCGGGGCGCTCCCCCTGCATGATTCACTTCGACGGTCTAGATGTGAACAAGGAAACCATCTACCTCAGTGGCATGGCCACCGAAGCGCGTCGTCGTGGCGTGGCGATGTTGATCGTTGACCACCCGGGTGTGGGTGAAGCCTTGCGTTTGCGTGGCATGCACGGTACCCATCAGATTGAAAAAGCGGCCACTGCCAGCATGGACTGGCTGGAGCAGCGCACCGATGTGGACGCTCAGCGTGTGGGCATCATGGCGCTGTCTTTGGGTGGCTACTATGCCCCGCGTGCAGCGGCCTTTGAAAAACGCCTCAAGTGCTGCATTGCCTTTGGTGCGCAATGGAATTGGCATCGCACGGTGCTGGCTCGCTTGTCGCCTAACGCCACCACGCAGCGATCGGTTTCACATTTCGCCGAACACCTGAATTTCGTTTTTGGCAAGGCCACCATCGAGGAGTCCTTGCAAGAAATTCAGCATTTCAATCTGGAGTCGGTTGCCGCAAAGATCACATGTCCGTTCCTCGTCGTTCACGGCGAGAACGATCGCCAAGTGCCCTTGGCAGATGCCCAAGCTTTGTACCAGGCGGCGGTCAACAGTCTTCAGCGCGAATTGCGCGTCTTCACCATCGATGAAGGCGGGGCCGAGCACTGCCAGGCCGACAACGGTAGCCTGGCTGCCGACTACATGGCCGATTGGTTCGCCCGCGTGTTGGGTGGTCAGGTGGCTTGATTTTTTGGCGATTTTTTTCTTGGAGTAAACACATGAAACATTGGTTAACGCGTGTTTTGGTGGGCTGTACGGTTGCATGCTCCAGCCTGCTGGCAGTGGCCCAGGACTATCCCAATAAACCCGTCAAGATGTTGATTCCGTTTCCGCCCGGAGGGCCTACCGATGTGCTGGCACGCCTGGTGGCCCAAAAACTGACCGAAAACCTGGGGCAGCCTTTTGTGGTCGAAAACCGACCGGGTGGTACCGGCACCATCGCTTCGGGTGCGGTCTCCAAGTCAGCGCCTGACGGCTACACCCTGTTGGTGGCTTCAACTTCGAGCCACATCAGCCCCTACTTGTTGCGCAACAGCCAAATCGACCCCATGAAAGACTTCACTGCGGTGGCGAACCTGGCGACATTGCCTTTTTACTTTGTGACCAATCCTCAGGTGCCTGCGCAAACCCTGCAGGAGTTCATTGCGCTGGCCAAACAAAAACCCGGCACCTTCAACTTCGCCTCGCCGGGTTCGGGCAGTGGCGGTCATTTGTGTACCGAGATGTTCATGCGCCTGACGGGTGTTCGCATGACCCACGTCCCTTACAAAGGTGCGGCGCCAGCGGTACAGGGTCTGATAGGAGGCGAGACTCAGTTCATTTGCGACAGCATTTCAACGTCGCAACCCCATGTCAAATCAGGTCGCCTGCGTGGGCTGGCCTTGGCCTCGCCCCGTCGCTTTGAAAGTGCGGCCGAAATCCCCACCACCGCCGAGGCTGGTTTATCCGAATTCCAACTCAGCTTGTGGTTTGCACTATTTGGCCCGCCGGGTATGCCGACCGCCATCACGCAAAAGCTCAACCGCGAAGTCAACCGTGTGCTCGAAACCCCCGAAGTCAAATCTCGCATCGCCGCCATCGGTGGTGAATCGACGCCCAGCAGCGTCGATCAATTCAATGCTTTCCTGAAGGTCGAGTTGCCCCGCTGGGCGCAGATCATCCAGGACACCGGTGTCAAAGTGGATTGAACAAAACGAGTTCTTTCATCTCCAAGACAAGCATCTCTCTGGCGACTCGGCGTGGGCAGCCAATATTTCAGAGCATGCTGCTATCGATGAATTTCCTTGCAAAGAGGGACTGCCCAGAAAACAGAATTGCGTAAGCCTGGGCGCCGTTGACCTCCCGTCCCGAATGTGCTCACATTCGCGGGAAGAGTTTATGCATGCCGGGGTTCAAGTCAAACGTTGCATTGGTGCTGTGGGCCGGGTTTCTATGGAGCCTTCGTTCAAGCATCAGGGTGTGCTACTCAGAGCCTAATGAGACGCTTGGAGACTTCGCGTCGCGGGCAGATCATGGTTTCCACTGGAAGTCTACGCTGACACCTCACTGGCCGGATTTTCTGATTCACTCCCGTCCACTTTGTGGGAGGAGGTCAGAAATAAAAGCCAATCCTGTAGAATTTGTTGCATCGGGGGGGTAGCTCAGCTGGGAGAGCGTCGCGTTCGCAATGCGAAGGTCGGGAGTTCGATCCTCCTCCTCTCCACCACACACCAAGGCGGCGTTTGTCTGCGAGCCTGCTTCAGGGCTCGGCTCTACCTCATTAACGAGGGACTCTACGGCTCTAACCCGTTAATGATGAAGAGCCAATCGCTCGCCGCGCGAAGCGATGCGGTGCTTCAGGTATCCGCCGTGAAGCCATTCGACTTGACGATGGGCGCCCATTTGGCGGTGTCCCTTTTCAGCAAGTCGGCCAGTTCGGCCGGGGTGCTCGACAGCGACTCCAGGCCGAAGGTGGCCAGGCCGTCAATCACTTCTTTAGAAGCCAACGCTGTTTTCAGGGCTGCGTTCACTTTGTTCACCATGTCAGCGGACGCCCTGGGGGGTAGGAAGAAGGCAAACCATTCGCTGTGGGTCAGGTCACGCAAGCCCTGTTCGGCAAAGTGGGCGCATCGGGCATGAAGCGGTTGCGCTTGGCGCCGGAGGTGGCCAGTACCCGTACCTTGCCGCTGATGAGGTGTTGTGTAATGTCTCCAATCGGGCCGCTGACGGCGGCGATCTGTGCCCCCCATCATGTCCTGCAAGGCCGGTTGTGTGCCGCGGTACGCTGCGTGATTGAGATCTCCTGCGAACAAGGGAGTGAAAAATCGTGGGGCCAGTGTAGCGCCAGCCGATAAGGTGACAACGGGGATAACACGGGTGCTTGTAAGATGAGCCCCAGAATTTTTAAGCCCCCGTCACCGGTTATGCAACACGCGCCCTCGCTAGAGATTCAAGGCCCTATCGCCACCCTGTGCCTGCAGCGTCCTGCCTCGGCCAACAAGATCACCCCGGATGATTTGGCCGTTCTGCGGCACCATGTGGATACCGTGAACCGGACCGAGTCGGTGCTGCTTCTGGTGCTGCGCAGCACCGGCAAGCACTTTTGCGCTGGCTATGACATCACCCAGGTCAGTGGTAGCCAAACCGAGGGACAAGGCTTTGGCGACATGGTCGATGCCATTGAGAACTGCCGAGCTGTGACATTGGCTGTGGTGCAGGGGGGGGTGTACGGTGGTGCGACTGACATGGTGCTGGCATGCGACTTCCGCATGGGGTCACAGACTATCGAGATGTTCATGCCAGCGGCTCGCTTGGGGCTGCATTACTACCTGAGCGGCCTGGAGCGCTACGTGTCTCGCCTGGGCGTGGACATGGCCAAGCGCCTGTTCCTGACGGCTGAAAAGCTCGACGCCCAGCAAATGAAAGACTGCGGATTTCTGACCCATCTGGTGGCGCCCGAGGCGTTGCAGGCCCAGTCCGAGTCGCTGTGCCAGCAACTGGCCACGATGGCACCGCTGGCCCTGTTGGGGATGAAATACCACCTCAACCGCATTGCTCGCGGGGCAGTGGATGCCCAGGCCGTCCGTACCAGTGTGCTGCAAACCCTGGCTTCGCAAGACCTGAAGGAGGGTGGGCTGGCCTGGCAAGAAAAGCGCACGCCGCGGTTCACGGGGCGCTAACTCTCTTCTCCATGACTGACAGATGCCCGCCATGAAAATTGTTGACCTCAAACTGCATGTGCTCAAAAGTCCCCTGAGTGAGCCCTGCGCGGCGCCGCGTTTCGGTTCGGTTAAAATCGCGGGATGAAAGGAAGATTGAATGCCTAAAGAAGATTTGATCGAAATGCAGGGTGTGGTGGACGAGGTCTTGCCGGATACCCGCTATCGAGTCACCCTTCAAAACGGTCATACTGTCACGGCCTATTCGGGCGGCAAGATGCGCAAACACAGTATCCGTATTCTGGCGGGCGACAAGGTCACCCTGGAGATGTCCCCCTACGACCTCACCAAGGGCCGCATCACCTTCCGCCACCTCGAACCCCGCACGGGCGCTCCTTCGCCGCGCCCCCCGATGCGCCGCTCCTGAGCTGGGCGCCTCCGCTTTGCTGGCCGCAACTTCCAGCGGCTGGCGTCCCTTCTGTTGTCCGGCCAGGTCAGGGCGAGCCTGACAGCACTGGCATGAGCCGCGAAGTGATATTGATCACGGCGGGCCCCAGCAGCACCGTCAGCAAGCCTGGAAACAAGCAAAAGACCAGCGGTATCAGCAGCTTGATCGGCAGCTTGGCAGCCGCTTCCTGCGCGGCGAGCTTGCGCTTGTTGCGCAAGGCCAATGCGTACACCTGCAGCGATTCCGAAATACTGGTGCCAAACCGGTCGGACTGGATCAGGGTACTGACCCAGGCTTCCACATCCGCCAGACCCACCCGTTGGGCCAGGTGACGCAGAGCCTGTGCCCGAGACGCGCCTGCGCGCAGTTCGTAGCCTGTCATGGCCAGTTCCTGGGACAGCGGCGGGCAGGAGAGTCGAATTTCTCGCCCCACCCGATCCAGGGTGGCATCGAGCCCCAGCCCCGCCTGGATGCACATGCGCATCAAATCCAGGGCATCGGGAAAGCCTCGAAACAACTGAGCTTGTCGACGTCGGATGCGTCGTTTCAACACTGCCTGGGGCAGGTAGTACCCGAACATGCCAGCCAAGATCAGCACGATCAGCAGGCTGGCCCGTTGCAGGCTGGGTGGGTGCCACCACCACAGCAACAGTCCGCACACCGGCAGCAGCAAGGCCAACAGGACTTGGATGACCTGAAATACCACCACCGCCTCGGGCTCTGGAATGCCGGCATTGAGCAACTGCCACCTCAACACCTGAGAGGGGGGCGGTGCGTCATCGGACGGTTCGACACCAGTAGTCTGGGGCTTGCGGATCAACCAAGGGCTGATGCGCAGTAGCATCTGGGTGAGTCGGGTGGACCAGCGCTTCCAAGGCGAAAGGGCGATGGGCTCAGGAGTTGATAATCCTTGCGGCGCTGGCGTTTGAAACAAATCGCGCAAGCGCCGTTGTGAGCGCTGCGGCCACCATGTGATCAAAAATGCGTAGCAGGCCAGCACGGTCACGGCAAACAACAGCGCGGTGAATAAATCGATGGGCATTGTGTTGTCCTGGCGGTTTCACACCGCAATATCAATCATTCGCCACATCCAGAACACGCCCAGGAACATCAAGGCCAAGGCGATCAGCAGCATCTTGAGTCCCAGGGGATCGGTCCACAGCACGGCCACAAAACCGGGGTTGATCAGCGTGAGAAACGCGCCCAGTGCGAACGGCAGGGTAGACAGAATCAAGGCAGACACCCGCCCTTCTGCGGACAAGACCTTGACCGAAGCCTGCAGTTGCTGGCGTTCCCGAATCAGGTGGGCGGTGTTGTGCAAAATCTCCGCCATATTGCCGCCGGTCTCCATCTGAATCAGCGTCGAGACCACAAACAAGCGCACGTATTCGCTGTCCACCCGCTCGGAAAAATCTTCAATCGCTTTGCGAGTAGGAATGCCGAAATTGATTTCGTCGAAGATGGTGCGCCACCCATCGGCCAGTGGCTGTGGACCCTCGGTAGCTGCCATCAGGATGGCGCTGCTCATCGCATGTCCCGCCTGCATGGCCCGTGCAATCA
>JACCDP010039661.1_pt1 | contig 49468 bp, 49 predicted proteins | sample 7445841 | NCBI WGS metagenome assembly JACCDP01 (sample SAMN15323441, study PRJNA562643) | freshwater metagenome | isolation source: river surface water | place: USA:Blue River Watershed | collected 2017-08-17
AGCGACAGCAGCTCGGCATTTCTGCCTTCGACAAAGTTATCCAGGGTTTGCGGCCGGGCTGCGCCCCAATCGAGCAGCAACTGCCTCATGATTGATTGTAAAAACGGCTGGTCAGATAGTGTTGGCGAAGTCGGCCAAAAACGACCGAGAGTATAGCCGACGCCGGAAGCGCAAGTAGTATGCCCACGAAACCAAACAACTGACCGAACGATAACAGCGCAAAAATGACGGTCAGCGGATGCAGGCCAATGCGTTCACCGACCAGTCGCGGCGTCAGATAAAAGCTCTCAATGAATTGCCCCAGTCCATAGACGATGGCGACGGCGATCAGTCCGTACCAGCTGTCAAAGAACAGGATCGCGGACATCAGTGCCAGCATCAGGCCCAGCCCGAAACCAATATAGGGAATGAAGACCAGCAGACCGGTGATGATGCCCACGGGCAGTGCGACGTCGAAGCCGGCAATCGCCAGCGCTGCCGAGTAGTAGGTCGCCAGCAGCAGCATCACCAGCAGTTGTCCGCGCAGGTACTGCGCAAGCAGGCCATCGGCCTCGCGCGCCATGTCGTTCACCAGTCCGATCCACCGGCGCGGAACGAATTCAGCCAGTCGCGCGAATATCTGATACCAGTCCAGCAGCAGATAGAACAGCACAATCGGCACCAGGAACAAGGTCGCCGCCCAGCCAAGCACGGTGCTGCCGCCGACACGCACCCAGGTGAGCATGCTCGCCCCGAGCCCTTCGGCACCGGCCAGTTTTTGCGCCAGCAGGGCTTTGATACCGGCGCTGTCGAGGTGCACCGTCAGGCCGATCTGTTTCAGCGCGGGCCGAACGGCGCGATCGAAGCCATCCAGCAGTGCGGGCAGCCGTTCCTGCAGCACCGGGATCTGCGAGCCCAGCACCGGCAACAGCACCAGCACGATCGCTGTGATCGCCAGCACCAGCGACACCAGAGCGACCAGCACTGACAGCGCGCGCGGTACGCCGCGATCGGACAGCCAGTCAACGCCGGGGTTGAGCATATAGCCGATGATCGCAGCGGCCACAAACGGGGTCAGCACCGGTCCAAGCGGCACCAGCAGCACGTAGGCCAGCGCGGCTACGCCCAGCCAGGGCAGCCATTGCCGGAATTCCGGGAGGGAAGCGGGAGCCATGAGCGCAGATGAAAGGGGTGTTTTGGTAAAATACGGGCCTCAGTGCCTGACCGGATCGAGTGCTGTTCGCGCATCGGCGCAATTTGCAGCAGATCGGTCAGTCCCTGATTGACGCCTTGTCATAGGGACAAGCGCGCATTCTACCGTTTCCTCCGCGATTTCCCGACATGTCTTCGAATTCCAAGGTTTCTCTCTCCTATCGCGACGCTGGCGTCGATATTGATGCCGGCGATGCGCTGGTCGAAGCCATCAAGCCCTTTGCCAAACGAACCATGCGCGAGGGTGTGCTCGCGGGTATCGGCGGTTTTGGCGCACTGTTTGAAGTCAGCAAGAAATACCGTGAGCCGGTGCTGGTCTCCGGCACGGATGGCGTGGGTACCAAGCTCAAGCTGGCTTTTCATTTGAACCGCCATGACACGGTCGGCATCGACCTCGTGGCAATGAGCGTGAACGATATCCTCGTGCAGGGCGCCGAGCCTTTGTTCTTCCTGGATTATTTTGCGTGCGGACGACTCGATGTCGCCACCGCGACCGATGTCATCAAGGGCATCGCTGCCGGCTGCGAGCAGGCGGGTTGCGCGCTGATCGGGGGTGAAACCGCTGAAATGCCGAGCATGTACCCGGATGGTGAATACGATCTCGCAGGCTTTGCCGTCGGTGCCGTCGAAAAATCCAAGATCATCGATGGCAAGAAAATCCGTCCCGGCGATGTCGTGCTCGGTCTGGCCTCGTCAGGCGCGCACTCGAATGGGTATTCGCTGGTGCGCAAGATCATCGAGGTCGCCAAGCCGGATTTGAACGGTGATTTTCATGGCCGTCCGCTGGCCGATGCCCTGCTGGCGCCGACCCGTATCTATGTAAAGCCGCTGCTGGCGCTGATGGAAAAGATCGATGTCCATGGCATGGTGCACATCACCGGCGGCGGACTGGTCGAGAATATTCCGCGCGTGCTGCAGCCGAACCTGACAGCGGTTCTGCAGCGTGATGCGTGGACGCTACCGCCTCTGTTCCAGTGGCTGCAGCAGCATGGCGGCGTTGCGGATGCCGAGATGCACCGCGTATTCAATTGCGGCATTGGCATGGCGGTCATCGTTGCTGCAGAGGTGGCCGATCAGGCGCAGGCTGAGCTGACGCGTCTGGGCGAGACGGTGTACCGAATTGGCGAGATTCGCGAACGCCGAGGGGATGAGGCTCAGACCGTGGTGCAGTAAAGCCGGCCAGAAAAAAATCAAAGGCCGCGCAAGCGGCCTTTTTGTTTGCTTTGGCAACCTCAGTACTGCGTCTTTCGAGGATCATTTTCCGCCAGCGTCTGCATCGGTGCTGCCTGCGTCTGCGGGCGGGCAATGGTTGCGGGAGGATGAACGCGCACCGGCTGGCTGAGCGTATCCCGGCTCGACAGTACATTCGTCGTCATCTCGGGCGCTGCATTCCACACCGGATTGTCGATTCCCTCGAACACCGATCTCAGCTGCTGGCCCCAGGTGCTGCGTATCATCTGAAAGTACTGATTCTTTTCATCGATACTCGCAAAGCGGTTGACCGTCAGTGAATCCTGTTCATACACCATCAGATCCAGCGGGAAACCGACCGAGATATTCGAGCGCAGCGTGGAATCCATCGAGATCAGCGCGCATTTAGCCGCTTCATCCAGCGGTGTCGCCGGCGTGATCACGCGGTCGATGATGGGCTTGCCGTATTTGGCTTCGCCGATCTGGAAGTAAGGATTTTCGTCATGCGATTCTATGAAATTGCCTGCCGAGTACATCTGGAACAACCGGCACCGCTCTCCGCGGATCTGCCCGCCGAAGATCAGGCTGACATTGAAGTCGATGCCGAACTGCTCCAGCGACTTGGCATCGCGCCGGTGCACTGCCCGGATCGATTCGCCGACGATCTGCGCTGCTTCGACCATCGATGAGGCGGTCCATATGCTGGTGCCTTCCGGCGACAGGTACTCGCTGACCATCTGCCGTATCGCCTGCGAGATCGCGAGATTACCCGCGGTCATCAGCACCATGATGCGGTCGCCTGGATGGTCGAACACACTCATTTTGCGGAAAGTGCCGATATGATCGACCCCCGCGTTCGTGCGTGAGTCAGAGAGAAACACCAGCCCGGAATTCAGGCGCATTGCCACACAATAGGTCATGATGCGCTGTCCGTTCAGGCTGCCAGCGGCAGCAGGAAATCCCGGCTGACCCGGTTGCCCAGCTCGTAGACTTGCTCAAGGAACTCGGTCAGATATTCATGCAGTCCGCGCTTGAGGATGTCCTCCATGCTGTTGAACTTCAGGTCAGCATGCAGGCGACCGGCAAAACGTTCAGTCTCGCTCGACACATCATTGCGCACCTGCGCAAGATTATTCACCACTTCGCTCATGCAGGCGATCAGTGAGCGTGGCATGTCACCCCGAAGGATCAGCAGCTCGGCGACACGCTCGGGCGTGATCACATCGCGGTAGGCTTTCCGGTAGGTTTCGAACGCAGATACCGAACGCAACACGGCGGCCCAGTGATAAAAATCCATGTCGGTCGCCGACAGCAGCTCGCGATCAGCGCCATGGAACTTGATGTCCAGCAGTCGCGCCGTATTGTCCGCACGCTCAAGGAAAGTGCCCAGACGGATGAAGTAGAACGCCTCATCCTTGAGCATCGTGCCGATGGTGACGCCGCGCGACAGGTGCGAGCGATGCTTGACCCATTCAAAGAACTCGCTCGGGTCGCGCTCCAGCATGCCATCGTTCAGCAGAGCATTCATGTCCAGCCAGGTCGTGTTCTGCGTTTCCCAGACCTCCGTGGTCAGCGTGCCGCGCACCGCGCGCGCGTTTTCGCGTGCCTGCGTCAGGCAGGAGGCGATGGACGAGGGATTGTCCGGGTCGCGCACCATGAAATCGAGCACATCCTTGCGTGACAACAGTCCGTACTTTGCATCGAAGGCCGGTTGCAGTTCCGAGATGCCCAGCACCGCCCGCCAGCCTTGCTCGGCAGATTCGGCGGACTGCGGCAACAGCTGGGTCTGCATGTTCACATCCAGCATGCGGGCGGTGTTCTCGGCGCGTTCGGTATAGCGAGCCATCCAGAACAAATGATCAGCGGTACGGCTCAGCATGCCGCGTCCTCCAAATTCAGTGTGGTGATATCCGGCGAGTTTGAGCATGTCATTTCTCCAGAACCCAGGTGTCTTTGGTGCCGCCGCCTTGCGAGGAATTGACGACCAGCGATCCTTCTTTCAGTGCCACGCGCGTCAGGCCGCCGGGCACCATGCTGACGGTCTTCCCCGATAAAACAAAAGGACGCAGGTCGATGTGTCGAGGTGCAATGCCGGACTCGACAAACGTTGGGCAAGCGGAAAGCGCCAGCGTGGGTTGCGCGATATAGCCATCCGGTTTTGCGATCACACGCTGACGAAAGGCCTCGATCTCTGCCGTGGTTGATGCCGGGCCGACCAGCATCCCGTAGCCGCCGGCGCCATGCACTTCCTTGACGACCAGTTCAGGAAGATGATCGAGCGTGTATTGAAGGTCTTCTTTTTTTCGGCACTGATAAGTGGGGACGTTGTTCAGGATCGGCTCTTCCGACAGATAGAAGCGGATCATGTCGGGCACATACGGATAGATCGATTTGTCATCCGCCACACCAGTGCCGATCGCATTGGCCAGTGTGACGCGACCGGCCTGATAGACCGAGAGCAGCCCCGGCACGCCCAGCGAAGAATCCGGACGGAAGGCGAGCGGATCAAGAAAATCATCATCAATGCGACGATAGATCACGTCCACACGACGCGGACCTCGCGTGGTGCGCATGTATACCTGCTCGTCCATCACGAACAGGTCCTGCCCCTCGACCAGTTCCACGCCCATTTGCTGCGCAAGGAATGCGTGCTCAAAGTAGGCTGAGTTATACATGCCCGGTGTCATGACGACGACCGTGGGGTCATCCACGCCGACCGGCGCGACCGAGCGCAGCATGTCGAGCAACAGGTCCGGATAATGCGCGACCGGTGCGATCTTGTGACGCGCGAACAGCTCAGGAAACAGCCGCATCATCATCTTGCGGTCTTCGAGCATGTAAGACACTCCGGAAGGTACGCGCAGATTATCTTCGAGCACGTAGAACTCGCCTTCGCCCGCGCGCACGATATCGACGCCGGCGATATGCGCATACACGTCCGATGCCACCGCAATGCCCTGCATCTCCGGACGGTACTGCGCATTGTTGACGATCTGTTCGGCCGGTATCACTCCCGCTTTCACAATGTGCTGCTCGTGATAGATGTCGTGAATGAAGAGGTTCAGCGCCTGCACGCGCTGCTTCAGGCCTTGCTGCAGCTGTGCCCATTCGGCGGAGGGAATGATGCGGGGAATGATGTCGAAGGGGATCAGACGCTCGGTGCCGGCATCGCTGCCATACACAGCGAAGGTGATGCCGACGCGCCGAAAGATCAGGTCAGCCTCGACCCGCTTTCTGTCCACGACGTCGGCGGCTTGCTCTGAGAGCCAGCGCTCGAACTCGCGGTAGTGAGGCCGAATCCGTGCTCCGCCGTCCTCATGCATTTCATTGAAAAAGCTGGCCATGGCCGGGCAACCCTGTCGATGGAGAGATTTTTGTTGTTCAATCCATCAATCAAGAAATATGCCAGCAGCAACAGGCGGAGGGCAGTCAGGGGCTGCGCAGCCGGTCTACCAGTGCTTTTTCCCTCGCGGTCGGCGGTTCCGTCAGCAGAGAGACGATGATGATGGCAGCAAACGCGGCCGGCACACCGAAAATCCCCGCAGATGCCGGCGCCATATGGAACCACTGCTGGCTGCTGTTGCCTCCGAACGCGGGACTGGTCTGCACCAAATAGATGAGACAAACGAAAAATCCGGTCAGCATGCCGGCAATTGCTCCTTGCTGGTTCGCGCGTTGCCAGAAAATGCCCAAAACCAGTGCGGGAAACAGCGTCGATGCCGCCAGCGAGAACGCGGTGCTGACCAGCGACAGAATGTCCCCAGAACGGAAGGACGCGGTGTACGCGGCCAGCAGCGCGACCACCAGCAATAGCAATTTCGATATCGTTACCTGCCGCTGACTGGACGCTGCAGGGTTCACCATCCGGTAGTAGGTGTCGTGCGAGAGCGCGCTTGAAATGGTCAGCAGCAAACCGTCCGCCGTCGACAGCGCCGCTGCCAGCGCGCCGGCTGCGATCAGCGCGGAGATCACATACGGCAGACCGGCAATCTCCGGGGCCGCCAGCGCGATCATGTCGCCATCGAGTGAAATCTCGGCCAGCTGCACCAGACCATCCCTGTTGATATCGGTGATGCTGATCATCGGCTTGGTCTTGTCGATATTGGCCCAGTAATTGACCCAGCCGGGCAGGTGGGCGTAGTCGATGCCGACCAGATTGCTGTAGATCTCGAACTTCACCAGCACCGCCATCGCGGGCAGCGCCGTGTACAGCAGCATGATGAAAAACAGCGCCCAGAACACCGAGCGCCTTGCCTCGGGAACGGAGGTCGTGGTGTAGGAGCGCATCAGCACATGGGGCAGTGCCGCAGTACCCATCATCAGGCAGAACATCAGCGCAATGAAGTTGTTACGCTTGATGTCCGAGCTTTGCGCATCCTCGCCGGGGAAAGGCTGCGTGTGCGACTGCAGCGGCCGGGAGCGCGCCAAATAGTTTTGCACTTCCTGTTCCCACAGCCGCTTTGCTTCCTCCGGGCTCTTCGGATACTCCGCCAGCGTGCGGCGGGCTGCCTTGATATCGATGAGGGAGGCATTATTCGTCTGCAGCTCCTGCAGGCGGCGACGTGCCTCGGCACGGCCTTCGTCCCATGACTGAGGCAGTCTCGCGAGTTTTGACTGATAGTGTTCGGCGCGCTTCCGATAGAGCTCGCGCACTTCGCGTTCGCTGCTGTCGTCGGCAAGGATGTATTCCTGCGCGGTGAGTTTCGCGACGGCGGAACCATAAGCAATTTGCGGCACCGGCACACCCGTCTGTTTGGCGGACAGCCACGCGACGGGAATCGTGAAGGCGACGATGATGATGATGTACTGAGCGATCTGCGTCCAGGTGATCGCGCGCATGCCGCCAAGGAAGGAGCACACCAGAATGCTCGCCAGCCCCAAAAAAATGCCGACCGAAAAATCAATGCCCGTGAACCGCGACGTGATCAGGCCAACGCCATAGATCTGCGCGACCACATAGGTAAACGAGATGATCAGCGTTGCCGCCACCGACAGCAGTCGTACCGCATGGCCATTGCCATGCCCGCAGAAGCGCGCGGACAGAAATTCCGGCACGGTATAGCCGCCGAACTTGCGCAGATAAGGCGCAATCAGCAGCGCGACCAGACAATAACCGCCGGTCCAGCCCATGATGTAGGCCAGTCCGTCAAAGCCCTGCAGATACAGGCCTCCCGCCAGCCCGATGAAGCTCGCCGTGGAGATCCAGTCGGCCGCCGTCGCCATGCCATTGAACAGCGCCGGCACACGACGACCGGCGACGTAATACTCGCTGATATCTGAGGTGCGGCTGAAGACACCGATGGCTGCATAGACGACGATCGAGCTGAACAGAAAAAGATAGCCGAGCCAGAAGCGGGGAAAGCCCTCGTGTTCGAGTATCGCCACCGACACCAGCAGCAGGCCGAAACCCACGGTGTACAGGCTGAAGTAGCGGCTCAGCAGGCGGGCGAAGTCAGTCGTCTTCATGTCCGTCTTTCCTGCCTTCGGCAGTTCCGGCCTCGCGCTCCATGCGGTTCACTGCATAGGCATAGCCACCAATGATCAGCAGATAAATCAACGTCGTGCCTTGCGCGGCCATATAGAACGGCACCGGCCAGCCGCCGAGTGTCAGGCTTGCCAGTTCGCGTGCGAAAAAAATCACGCCGAGGTTCACAGCAAACCAGATGCCCAGCAACGCTATCGTCAGGGCGCGGACTCGCGGCCAGTAGCGCTGCTTTGCTGTATGGGCAGGGCGGTTGTCGTCGGGCGGCATTGGCATGAGCAGGCGCCTTTCAATGATCCCGGGCCAGCGGGAAGCTGATCCGGAACAGGCAGCCTGTGTCGCGAGGAGAGTCGCTGATGAGGATCTCGCCCGCGTGATGCGTGACAATCTCTTTCACGATCGCCAGTCCGAGGCCGCTGCCTTCGGTCTCGCTGCCAAGGATCCGGTAAAAGCGATCGAATACATGAGAACGCTCGGCGACGGGAATGCCTGGTCCGTCATCCTCGACGTCGATCACGGCGCGAGCCTGGCCGGCAGCGCTGACTGCATCAGTACGAACCCGGACGGTCACATGTCCGTCAGGCTTCGAGTAGCGCAGGGCGTTGTCAATCAGGTTGTTGAGCATCTCGCGCAGCATGGTCGGATTGCCGCGCACCCTGGGTGCTTGCTCTTCCGTCTCAAAGCCCAGATCGATGCGACGTGCCATTGCGGCCTGCACCCACTCCTGCACCGTGTCGCGGGCCAGTGCCCTGAGGTCCACGATCTCGAAAGGCAGGGATTGCGCAGAACGATTCTCTGCCCGCGCCAGTGCCAGCAGCTGATTGATCATGCGCGTGGCTGATTCCGAGCTTTTCGACAGCTGTTCCAGCGAGCGCTGTATCTCTTGACGATCGGATTGCCGCATCGCCAGTTCCGATTGCATGCGCATGCCCGCCAGCGGTGTCTTCATCTGATGCGCGGCGTCGGCGATGAAGCGCTTTTGCAGCTGTATGCTTTGCGACAGGCGCGCCAGCATGTCATTCAGCGAGCGCACCAGCGGCGAGATTTCTTCGGGTACGCCGCTGGAGTCGATGGGCGACAGATCATCCGGCCGCCGCGAGCGTATGCGTTCCTGCAGGGCCGTCAGCGGCGATAGCCCGCGCGTGAGCGCAAACCAGAGCAGGGTCAATGCCACGGGCAGGATGACGAACTCCGGCAGTATCACGCCCTTGATGATCTGATTCGCCAGCGCGCGGCGCTTCTCCAGCGTTTCGGCCACCTGCACCAGCGCCATCCGGTGGGTGCCATTACTGGCGTTCGGGCCGCGCTGCGGCTGCAGATTGACATACAGGTAGGCGACCCGTACCTCGGTGTTGCGCAGCTGCGCGTCGCGAATCATCACTGACCACGGCACGGGTAATTCATCCTCGGCGGGCGGCGGCAGGTCGGCATCGCCCGTGACGAGCTCATGGCGCGGGCCGATTACCTGAAAGTAGACATTGTCGACATCATCCGCGCGCAGCATGTCACGCGCCGGCACCGGCAGGTCTACGCTGAGCACGCCATTGGTTTCTCGCACCTGCTGCGCCAGCACCGTCACGCGGTCTTCAAGAGACCGGTCGAAAGGCTCGTTGGCGATGGATGTCGCGGCGACATAGGTGATGCCTATGCTGATGGGCCACAGCAGCAGCAGCGGCATCAGCATCCAGTCGAGAATCTCGCCAAACAGCGAGCGCTGGCTGTGCTGATCCGGGGGGCTGGCCTCGCCGGAAGGCGAGCGGGCCGCGCGGGTGTCGGTCAGCACGGCCGGGTTCAGGCACCGCCTGATGCGCCGGGCTCGGCGGCTGCGGACGGCGCGAATTTTTCGAGGCAGTAGCCCAGCCCGCGCACCGTCGCAATGCGCACGCCGCCGATCTCTATTTTTTTGCGCAGGCGATGCACATACACTTCAATGGCATTGTTGCTGACTTCTTCGCCCCATTCACAAAGGTGGTCGACCAGCTGTTCCTTGGACACCAGCCGGCCGCTGCGCTTGAGCAGCACTTCCAGCAGCCCCAGTTCGCGTGCGGACAGATCGATCATGTGGTCATTCATGTAGGCGATGCGTCCCACCTGATCAAAGCTCAGCGGGCCGTGCTTGATCACCGTCGGGCCGCCGCCCGCGCCACGACGGGTGAGGGCGCGCACGCGGGCTTCCAGCTCGGACAGAGCAAAGGGTTTTGCCATGAAATCATCCGCGCCGAGATCCAGCCCTTTCACCCGCTGCTCGACCGAGTCGCCGGCGGTCAGGATCAGCACCGGCACCCGGGAGTCGCGCGAGCGCAGCCGCCGCAGCACCTCCAGTCCCGACAGCTTGGGCAGATCGAGGTCGAGGATCAGCAGATCGAAGTCCTGCGTCGACAGTGCACTGTCAGCGGCCAGTCCATCGCCGACGCAGTCCGTCACATAGCCAGACTGGCGCAGCGATCGGGTCAGGCCATCGGCCAGCACGCTGTCATCTTCGGCAAGCAGGATACGCATGCGTCTTGTCAGTGGTTTTTAAATGGAGGGGCGCTTGCGCGGGTGAGGTTTTACCTAGTCTCTACCTAGTCTATTGGGTTTGAAGATTGCCAGCAACCAAGCATTTTCGGGGAAATCCCCGCAAAAGTTTTCTAAAGGGTAATATTTGGGTGCAAAAATACGCTTGCATCATCCACTGTTTTTTTATACAGTACTGTGCAAAGCGAGGCCGGCAGATTCAGGCGGCCTGATTCCCCTCCCACCGCACCGAAAGAAACCCATGGACGACAAAAAACTGGCGAATTCCGAAAAGGGCAAGGCACTGTCAGCGGCGCTGGCGCAAATCGAGAAGCAGTTTGGCAAGGGCTCGGTGATGCGCATGGCCGACGGCGCCGTGGCCGAAGAAGTCCAGGTAGTCTCGACCGGTTCGCTCGGTCTGGACGTCGCGCTTGGCGTGGGCGGCCTGCCGCGTGGCCGGGTGATCGAGATCTACGGTCCCGAATCTTCGGGCAAGACCACGATGACGCTGCAAGTGATCGCCGAGATGCAGAAGCTGGGCGGCACCTGCGCGTTCATCGATGCCGAGCATGCACTCGACACCGTGTATGCCCAAAAACTGGGCGTCAACTTGCATGACCTGCTGATTTCTCAGCCGGACACGGGTGAGCAGGCACTGGAAATCACGGATGCGCTGGTACGTTCCGGCGCGGTCGACCTGATCGTGATCGACTCGGTCGCCGCGCTCACGCCGCGCGCCGAGATCGAGGGCGACATGGGCGATTCCCTGCCCGGTCTGCAGGCACGACTGATGTCGCAGGCGCTGCGCAAGCTGACCGGCTCGATCAATCGCACCAATACGATGGTCATCTTCATCAACCAGATCCGGATGAAGATTGGCGTCATGTTCGGTAACCCCGAGACCACCACCGGCGGCAATGCGCTGAAGTTCTATGCGTCGGTGCGCATGGATATCCGTCGTACGGGTTCGATCAAATCCGCCGACGAGGTCATTGGCAACGAAACCAAGATCAAGGTCGTCAAGAACAAGGTGGCGCCTCCGTTCAAGGAGGCGCACTTCGACATCCTGTACGGAGAAGGCGTGTCGCGCGAGGGCGAGATCATAGATCTGGGCGTCGAGGCCAAGATCGTCGAGAAGTCCGGCGCCTGGTACAGCTACCAGGGCGAGCGCATCGGTCAGGGCAAGGACAATGCACGTCAGTACCTGAGAGAGCGTCCCGAGCTGGCGCGCGAGATCGAGAACAAGGTGCGCGCTCATCTGGGCGTGCCTCAGCTGCCGCCGGCAGCGGCTGCTCCTGCAGCGTCGACCGTTTCTGCAGCAGACGCCGAGGCACCCGCGCCGAAAAAATCCCGCGCGACGGCTGAGCTGAAGGAAGAGTAATCCGGGCAGTCCGTGCCCGCTCCCAAACCCAGCCTCAAGGCTCGTGCGCTGCGCTATCTGGCGGCGCGCGAGCATAGTCGTCTTGAACTGGCGCGCAAGCTCGCCCGTCATGCGGGCGAAAACGACGACGTCGATGCGCTGCTTGACTGGCTGGAGGCGCAGAAATTCCTGTCCGAGTCCCGTTTTGCCGAATCGCTGGTGCATCGCCGCGCCGCCCGCTTCGGCAATGCCCGCATCCTCTCCGAATTGCAAAGCCATGGCCTCGACGACGCCACCGTGTCATCGCTGCGAACCTCGCTGCTCGACGATGAAGAAGCGCGGGCCTGGCAGGCATGGAAAAAGAAATTCAGCGGTGCGCCTGAGTCTGCCGAGGCCCGGGCAAAGCAGATGCGTTTCCTGCAACAGCGAGGTTTTTCCCACACAGCGATTCAGGCAACCATGAAACGCGCCGGTCGCGGCGAGATGGAGCCGGAGTGATGTCCTTGCCCGTCGGTCGGGGTCGCGCGCGAGCACCGAAGACGTTCTCGTCAACCGGTAAGCCAGGATAGGCCTGTGCTACACTGCCGCAGCTTTGCAGCGCCGCAGGAGCGGCACCAGTCGTAGAAACTGCGACAGGCTGCACAATCGCTGAATCCGTGCCAGACAGCCACCGGCGCGTCATCAGAACTATGCCCTTGTCAGTACCCAAATCCCCCCGTGCTCTGCGTCATACCCGCAGCATCGAAGCACAGGCCTTCCAGCGCGAAGACGGTTTGTGGGACATCGACACGCACATCACCGACACCAAAACCCGCGTCGCCGATCTCGCCTCCGGTGCCCGACCTGCCGGATCGCCGATTCATGATCTCTGGCTCAGGATTACCATCGACACCAGCCTCACTATCGTGGACGCCGAAGCGGTCTCCGACGCTGTGCCTTATCCGGGACATTGCAACACCATCGGTCCGGCGTACAAGAAGCTGATCGGCCTGAACCTGTTCCGCAGCTTCCGTCGCGAACTGAAGGACCGCTTGTCCGGCATCGAGGGCTGTACGCATCTTACTGAACTGGCCGGCGTGCTGCCGACCGCGGCGATACAGGCGTTCGCCGGTGATGTGCTGCCAACGCGCGACGGTGCGACCGATGATGGCAGTACTCACCCGCCGTTCCAGATCGACCGCTGCCATGCTTTGCGACGTGACGGGCCGGCTGTAGAAAAATACTATCCGCGCTGGTTCATCAAGCCCGGAACATGAATGCAGTAACACCGCAACGCTCAGAAAAATACCGGCTGCAAGAGTGAATTCACATCAACCGATCATTCCTACCCATTGTGACTAGAGGGAAGTCCGCATGAAAATCCATGAATACCAGGGAAAAGAAATCCTGAAGAAATACGGTGTCACCGTTCCGCGAGGCATACCGTGCATGAGCGTCGATGACGCTAGCAAAGCTGCCGAGACCCTTGGCGGACCGGTGTGGGTGGTCAAGGCGCAGATTCATGCCGGCGGCCGCGGCAAAGGTGGCGGCGTCAAAGTCGCCAAGTCCATCGATCAGGTGCGCGAGTACGCGAACCAGATCATGGGCATGCAGCTGGTCACGCATCAGACCGGCCCCGAGGGTCAGAAAGTCCGTCGCCTGCTGATCGAAGAAGGTGCAGACATCAAGAAAGAACTCTACGTGTCGATGGTCACCGACCGCATCTCGCAGCGCGTGGTGCTGATGGCTTCGTCCGAGGGCGGTATGGATATCGAAGAAGTCGCCGAGAAGCATCCCGAACTGATCCACAAGGTCGAGATCGATCCGGCCACCGGCCTGAAAGACAAAGAAGCCGACGATATTGCTGCCAAGATCGGTGTTCCTGCGGCTTCCATCCCCGCCGCGCGTACGCTGCTGCAGGGCTTGTATCAGGCTTACTGGGATACCGACGCCTCACTGGCCGAGATCAATCCGCTGATTCTCACCGGTGATGGCAAGGTGATCGCGCTGGATGCGAAATTCAATTTTGATTCCAATGCGCTGTTCCGACAGCCCGAGATCATGGCGTATCGCGATCTGGATGAAGAAGATCCGGCTGAAGTCGAAGCTTCCAAATTCGACCTCGCCTATATCTCGCTCGATGGCAACATCGGCTGTCTGGTGAATGGCGCGGGTCTGGCGATGGCCACGATGGACACCATCAAGCTGTTTGACGGCGAACCGGCAAACTTCCTCGACGTCGGTGGCGGCGCCACGGCAGAGAAGGTTACCGAGGCCTTCAAGATCATGCTGAAGAACCCGCATCTGAAGGCGATTCTGGTGAATATTTTTGGCGGCATCATGCGCTGCGACGTGATTGCCGAGGGCGTGATTACCGCTTCTCGCGCCGTGTCACTGCAAGTACCGCTGGTCGTGCGCATGAAGGGCACCAACGAAGACATCGGCAAGAAAATGCTCGCCGATTCCGGCCTGCCCATCATCGCTGCCGACACCATGGAAGAGGCGGCGCAGAAGGTCGTTGCTGCCGCCAACGGAAAATAATCGCCAAGGAATTCACATGTCTATCCTGATCAACAAAGACACCAAGGTCATCACTCAGGGAATTACCGGCAAGACTGGTCAGTTCCATACTCGTATGTGCCGCGACTACGCGAACGGCAAGAACTGCTTCGTCGCCGGCGTCAATCCAAAGAAGGCTGGCGAGGATTTCGAGGGCATTCCGATCTACGCGAACGTCAAGGAAGCCAAGAAAGCGACCGGCGCGACCGTCTCCGTCATCTATGTGCCGCCCGCCGGCGCGGCGGATGCGATCTGGGAAGCCGTCGATGCCGAGCTTGACCTGACCATCTGCATCACCGAAGGCATTCCGGTGCGCGACATGCTCGCGTTGAAAGACAAAATGAAGAAGGCAGGCAGCAAGACCTTGCTGCTGGGCCCGAACTGCCCCGGCCTGATCACGCCTGATGAGATCAAAATCGGCATCATGCCCGGCCATATCCACAAGAAAGGCCGTATCGGCGTGGTCTCGCGTTCCGGTACGCTGACGTATGAGGCCGTCGGTCAGCTCACCGCGCTGGGACTCGGCCAGTCATCAGCGGTCGGTATCGGTGGCGATCCGATCAATGGTCTGAAGCACATCGACATCATGAAGATGTTCAATGACGATCCTGATACCGATGCCGTGATCATGATCGGCGAGATTGGCGGCCCGGATGAAGCGAATGCCGCTCACTGGATCAAAGACAACATGAAGAAGCCGGTGGTGGGCTTCATCGCCGGTGTCACCGCGCCTCCCGGTAAGCGCATGGGCCATGCCGGCGCGCTGATTTCCGGTGGTGCCGATACTGCGCAGGCCAAACTGGAGATCATGGATGCTTGCGGCATCAAGGTGACGCGCAATCCTTCGGAGATGGGGCGCTTGCTGAAGGCGATGCTGTAATAAGGCGCTGCAGAAAAAAGGGAGCCATGCGGTGGCTCCCTTTTTGTATTATCAGGTTTTGGGAAGTAGCTTTGTCTCCACGCCATCGCCGGTTACCGTCCAGTTGAGACCAGTGGTGTTGCAGGTTCCGTTGTAAGTGATTTTGGAACCTGTATTAACTCCCGGAATGCCAGCGCCGAAAGTAATTACTACTGCCGGATTCTTACCATCAGCATCGTTGGTGACTGCAATGCTTGTCACTTCACCTGCCGCGATAGATGGTGGCAACCCGATATCCTGGTGGGTCAGGTTTGCGCCTTTGCTGGACAACGTCCCGTCACTACAAGCGACACCAAGCGCTGTCATCGCCGGAGCAGCTAGCGATACCCCTTTCGTTATTTTGGCCTTCGCCGTGTAATCCTGATACGCCGGAATACCCACCGCTGCCAGAATCCCGATAATCGCCACCACGATCATCAGTTCGATCAATGTAAAACCTTGTTGCGCCCTCATCGGGCGATGATAAGAAGTCATTCGCATAAAGCACCCTTTGGAATAGATCACTGAACATGGATCCACTTGGATTTTGTGGATTGGTTCGCAGGGGCAAAGTTTGTGCCAGCGAGAAAAAACCTTTATTGCCAGTTTTAATCAAGATAAAAAAATCGATTACCGTACAAGTCTGTGTATATTCAATCGCTCCGCGCGTGAATTTGGCTGTCTATTGAACAATCGCCCTTCCATCGCACAAACTAGGGTCGATGAAGCAGCTTGAGAGGACAGACGATCGTTCCGTATCAGGACAACCGCCGACGGGCGTCTGAATGAATTCGGACATTATTTGGACAGAGCTTTCCAAAAATGTCCGTTGACGACAATAAAAGGCATTTCAATGGATCGTCGTTCCGATCAGAGATTCGGCCACCGAGGGAAGTTTCCAAAAAGAATCAAAATGCTAAAATAACGCGCGGTTTTGCAAGCGACAGTCAATCACCGGCCCGGGCATGATCAGCGCCCGGCACTGAGGCAACCCTGGAGCAAGGGCATCGTCATGACACAACGGCAAAGCCGGATCATGGCTGGAGACATGGATGCGGAAGAGGCGGGCGGGCGCTGGCGCCGTCGCCTGATCCGCTTGTCCGCCATCGGCGTGTTTGTCTGGCTGGGCATCAAGGCCTTGTTCGCCGCTCCCGGCAGCCCGTGGATCTGGGCGTTTGGCATTTACCTTCTCTTGTGGCTGTTCTCACCGTTGCTCGGCTGGTGGGCGGGGCGCCGCCGACGTACCGTCTGGCGTCGCGACGGCCGGATGTTCGAGCCCGGTTTGCCCCGGCCTGTCTCCGAGATTCCGGGAGAGCATGAATGGACCCTGCCTTTTCATCCGCTGATCCGTCTGCCGCTGGCCTTGTTGCTGATCGGCCTGATGTACTGGGTGCTCGTCATTCATCAGATGCAGTTGCCGGGCGAATGGCTGGTCGCCACGACGGTGGTGGCGATCATCAATCTCTGGTCGTGGCGTGAACCGCTGGTGCTGGTGGCCCTGGTCGCGGCGGGCGTGCTGTTGATGACGATCGTCGGGTGGGTTATGACTCATCTGCCGCTGGAGGCAGCGATTGCGCTGCTGGTATTGATACCCGTCGTTGTGCTCGTCGCAGTGCTCGAGCTGCGCAAACGTAAATTCAGATCGCAAGCATGAAAAAACAGCCCGGCATCAACGGCAATTACCTGATCCTCAGCAGGGATGAGCGCATGTCGATAGCGACCATGCCCACGCTGGTGACGCTGGGCACGCCGGCTGCGGTGCAGACCTTGTACGCATTCAGTCCGGACATGGGCGTCATCGACTGGGTGCTGCCGCTCGTGCTGTGGATCTATGGCCTGCTGTTCTGGTTCAATTCCGAGGGCATCCATTTGTTCAAGGCGAAAAAATGGGAATGGACCGAGGAGGCGATCGAAGAGCAGCAGCGCTACATGAGCGACACACGTATCGCCAGCCGCCGCTTCTGGAAAAAATGGTGGGTGCGTTTCCCGGTCGGCCTGCTGTTCATGAGCGTCGGCATTCATGCGCTGTTCAGCAAGGACTTCACTGCGCAGTGGCTGAGTTTCATCCTGCTGATGTCGGCCTTCGTCACCCCCTTCGTGTTCATCGCCGAGCTCGCGATGCTGCCACTGGCCATCCTGATCGTGCTCGGCTTCATGGCGGTGGTCACGCTGACGCCGACCTCGGTGATCATCATGCTGGCAGTGCTGGCCATGTTTGCCACGGTCGTGCTCGCCCAGAATGTGCGCGCGGGCCAGCTGCAAAAGCCAGTAAAGAAAAAGAAGGAAGACGAAGACAAAGACAAGAAAGGGGAAGACGGCAAGGACGCTGAAGGAGACCTTGCCGACGGCGCTGCGCCTGCTGTGCCTGCGGTGGATGCCGCTGCACCGGTCGCGCCGCCCGCCCCGCCGTCGCTGGCGGATGAAGCGGTGGCTGAGGCGGCCGAGAGCGCCGCCAACCGCGAGCAGGCACTGGCGGTCGCCGCCGAGGAGCGAGAGGCGTCCGTCGCTGCAGCAAAAGCGGCTGCTGAAGAAAGAATCGCGGCAGCGCAGGCCGCCGCAGCCGAGGCAGCAGCTGAACGTGCTGCCGCCCGCGCTGAGATGTCCGGCGAGACTGCCGCCGAGCCAGAAGCCGATGCGGCCAATCCGTCGACGGCTCCAGCCGATACACCGGTGAAATAGGGCGGCTGCCAAAAAACAAAAGGCTCTCGGAAGAGAGCCTTTTTTCTTTGACCGATCAGACAGTACAGCTTGTCGTGTGGTGCCTCGGGTCGGAATCGAACCGACACTCCTTGCGGAACCGGATTTTGAGTCCGGCGCGTCTACCAATTTCACCACCGAGGCATTTTCGGAGAACGGGAGTTTACCAGAACTCGCTGCTGCCCCGGTGGCCGGGACGACACGGGTTTACTGCATGTGCTGTCCGCCATTGATCGCGATATTGGCGCCAGTGAGGAAGGCGGCTTCGTCCGAGGCCAGATAAGCCACCAGACCCGCGACTTCCTCCGGCTTGCCCAGACGTCCCATCGGAATTTGCGGCAGGATCTTGGTCTCCAGCACTTCCGGTGCGATCGCCGTGACCATCTTGGTGCCGATATAGCCGGGCGAGATGGTGTTGACGGTCACGCCTTTCTTTGCCACCTCCAGCGCGAGCGCCTTGGTAAAGCCGTGCATGCCCGCCTTGGCGGCCGAGTAGTTGGTCTGGCCGAACGCACCTTTCTGTCCGTTGACGGAAGAAATATTGATGATGCGTCCCCAGCCACGGTCTGTCATGCCATCGCAGACCGGCTTGGTCATGTTGAACACGGAATCCAGGTTGGTTTGCATCACTGCATCCCAGTTGGTCTTGTCCATTTTTTTGAAGGTCATGTCACGCGTGATGCCGGCATTATTGACCAGCACATCGATCGGCCCCATGTCCTTGGTGATATGCGAGATGCATTCCTGCGCCGATTCATAGTTGGCGACGTCGCAAGGATAGGCACGGAAGTCATAGCCCTTGGCTTTCATCTCTGCCAGCCAGGCATTGACCTTGGTATTGCCGGGCGAGTAGGTGGTCGCAACCTGATAACCCATATCGGCCATCTTGATGCAAATGGCTTCGCCCAGACCGCCCATGCCGCCGGTGACTAAGGTAACTCTGCTCATGTGTGCTCCCTGTGAAAGTATTTTTGTTTTGATCGACGCTCATCAACGCTCTATTGCCAATGCAACGCCCATGCCACCGCCGATGCACAGGCTGGCCAGCCCCTTTTTTGCATCGCGCCGGATCATTTCGTGAATCAAGGTCACCAGCACGCGGCAACCGGATGCACCAATCGGGTGACCGATCGCGATTGCGCCACCATTCACATTGATCTTGCTGGTGTCCCAGCCCATTTCCTTGTTCACCGCAATCGCCTGCGCGGCAAAGGCCTCGTTGATTTCCATCAGGTCGAGATCCTTGTGCGTCCAGCCGGCTTTTTTCAGGCACAGCTGGCTCGCGGAGACGGGGCCCATGCCCATGATGGTCGGATCCAGTCCTGAGGAGGCATAGGCGCGTATCTTCACCAGAGGCGTCAGTCCCAGTTCGCTCGCCTTTTTTGCGCTCATCATCATCACGGCGGCAGCGCCGTCATTGATGCCCGACGCATTGCCTGCAGTGACCGTGCCTTCTTTCGAGAAGGCCGGGCGCAGCGATGACAAGCCGTCGAGCGTGCTTCCAGCCTTGATATATTCATCGCTGTCGAACACGATGCTGCCTTTCTTGCTGGCGATTTCCAGCGGCAGGATTTCATCTTTGAATTTGCCGGCTTTCTGTGCCGCTTCGGCTTTGTGTTGCGAGGCGAGCGCGAATTCATCCTGCTCGGCGCGCGAGATAGCGAATTTTTTCGCGACATTTTCTGCGGTGACGCCCATGTGGTACTGGTTGTACACATCCCACAGGCCGTCAACGATCATCGTGTCGATCAGCTTGGCGTCGCCCATGCGAAAACCGTCGCGCGAGTTGTTCAGCACATGGGGCGAGGCGCTCATGTTTTCCTGACCGCCGGCGATCACGATCTCGGCATCGCCACACCGGATTGCCTGCGCGGCCAGATGGGTGGCTTTCAGGCCGCTGCCGCAGACCTTGTTGATCGTCATGCCCGGTACCCTGTCAGGCAGGCCGGATTTGATGACCGCCTGTCGCGCCGGGTTTTGGCCGACACCAGCGGTCAGTACCTGACCAAGGATGACTTCGCTGATCAGTGTTGGATCTACCCCTGTTTTTGCGAGCAAGCCCCTGATCACGTGCGCGCCCAGTTCGGCGGCCGGACTCTTGGCCAGTGTTCCCCCAAATTTGCCGACGGCTGTTCTGGCCGCAGCGACAATCACCACATCATCCATTCTTCTTCTCCGGTTGCTCGAAAAAACGCCTGATACTGGGTACCAAGTCTGACAAAGCCGCCCATCTTATCGACGGACCTCGCGCCATCATTGATGGCGCTCAAACAGCCCATGAAGCCAATAGGCGACATGACTGAATCTTTTTTATGGGGGTCAGGTTTTGTTCGGCAAAAGCCAATGTTGGATGAACATCGGATTTTTGGATGCAGCGGTTGGGATCATCTCTGACGAGCACTGATCAGCGTTCGTCTCCTCCGCGCCAGTCTCGTACTGCGGTTGGCAGTACTGCCCGGCCTGGGCATCATCGCTATCTCCTTTTCTGCGAAAGGTTCTGCGATGATCATAGCTTGCCCGTTTGGCGGCAGGGAAGAACTTTTCGACACTGAAAACTAACTCAGATCAAAACAGTCTGGAATTGCGTTATCAATACTGAAATCAATATCGAATGAATTCAGTGGGATCCTGCGATGGCCAATTCATGACGCATTGCGCAATTCGCGGATTTTCACTGCCTTGTTCAGCAAAGCCTTGCTGAGAATTTTGTAGGTATCGATATCAAACGCCGGCCGCTGTGGCGCTTCTTCCAGCAACTGCCAGACCTGATCTTCGGATTGTGCGGTGCCCACATAGCACCAGTTATTAATCAGGTGGACGTCCGTTCTGCCTGCGCCGTTATCTTCGATCAGACCGATCGGTCCTTTATACGGCCACGTTTTGACATGCAGCCGGGAGAGCGCTGCTTCAAGACGCGCGCGGTGGAAGGACTCTGCTTCTTTGCCCACGCAAACGCCTTTGCAGCGCCGAAGCTGCCAGCCAAAGCAGGGCTTGCCCGGCTGGGAGCGTCCCTCCAGCCCCAGCTGCACCAGACAGAGCTGATGCGCTTCAGCGAGTTCGCGCAGTGCGCTCTCGGCCTTGCGCTTGGAACTGAACAAGCCATACAAGCGCTCGGCATTGCCGAAATCCTGTTCGCTGGCGAAGGCCAGCATGGGCACGGTATGTCCGCGCGCATCTTCCTTCAGCCGCCATGCGCACAGATCACCCTGCCGTCGCAGAGTGCGGTTGTGTATCGGCTGCAAATCCTTCACCAGTTGCGCTTCGAGCAGCAGCGCGCCCACTTCGCCCGCCGTCTCGCGCCATTCAATGCGGTGCAGCTGCTGTGACAAGCGCATGTCTTTATACAGTTTGTGATCGGAGTTGAAGTGCGACATCACGCGCTGCTTCAGCCGCACGCTCTTGCCGACATACAGCGGCAGGTCGTTTTCTCCGTAGAACAGATACACACCCGGCGAGTCCGGGCAATCGTCCAGCACATCCGTCGGCAGGTGCGAGGGCAGGCTGGGACGCTGAAGAAGGGCAGTCAGTGCGCTGCTGAGTGTCTCTGGCGGCAGTTCAGAGCGAATTTTCTGCCACAGCTGCCAGAGCACATCCGCGTCGGCCAGTGCGCGATGACGTGCATCAGGTTTCAGTCCATGTCGCGCGATCAGGGTGTCAAGGTTATGACGGCTCTGCTCGGGATAGAGCTTGCGTGACAGTTTTACGGTGCACAGCACATCGGCCCGGAAAGGGAAGCCTGCTTCGCTGAACGCATTGCGCAAGAAACCGTAGTCGAAGCGCGCATTGTGCGCAATGAACAGCGCGCCTTGCAGCCGCTCGAACAACGCGCCGGCCAGTTCGGCAAAGGAGGGCGCGCTGCGAACCATCTCATTGCTGATGCCGGTCAGACTTTGTATGAAGGCCGGAATGGGTATTTCCGGATTGACCAGGCTTGACCAGCGCGTGGCGTGTCCGGCGGCATCGACCTCGACCAGGCCGATTTCGGTGATGCGATCCGACACGGGGTTGGCGCCCGTCGTCTCCAGATCGATGAAGACCAGTTTATCGAAGTTCATTCTGCAGGGATGTGATGAAAGCCTGTGGCCGCTCAAACGCGTTCGAGATCGCTTGGCCAAATGCGAAGTCTAGACTTTTTTGATCTGCGTTGTCAGACCGTGGAGCTAGCATGGAATCTCAAGTAAGCAACTGGGGCGCGTCCCTGATGGCCTCGCTCACCAGCGCCATGTCACTGTTCTTTGCCGCGATACCGCGAGTGATCGGCTTTGCCGTCATCATCATTGTCGGCTGGATCGTCTCGGCTCTGCTGGCCAGAGGCATTGCGGCCTTGCTGCGCAAGGCGCACTTCAATCACCTGGCCGAGCGCTCGGGCTTTGCTGATTTCGTCGGCAAGTCGGGCGCGGACACTGATTCCTCGGGGATGATTGCGGCGATTGCCAAATGGTTCGTACGCCTGATCGCGCTGGTGGTGGCTTTTGATGCGCTGGGTTTGCCCGCCGTATCAGAAGTGCTGCGCGACCTCTTGTTGTGGCTGCCGAATCTTGCTGTCGCGCTGGTGGTGCTGGTCATCGGCGGGCTGGCGGCCAATGCGCTGTCGAAACTCGTGCGTGGCGCGACCGCAGAGGCGGAACTGGATAATCCGGATTTTCTTGCCAAGCTGGCCAGCGGTGCCGTCTGGGCATTTACGGCGGTGGTGGCCGTGAATCAGATCGGCGTGGCGACGGCCCTGGTGAATACCTTGTTCATGGCAGTGGTCGGTGCGCTGGCACTGGCGCTGGGCCTGTCATTCGGGCTGGGCGGCCGGGAGGCTGCGGCCGAGATCATTCGCCACTGGCGCGAGCGGGCACGCTCTCAGAAAGGCAAGATCGAGCGCGCTGCCGACGTTGCCGGCGAGCGCTCCAAACAGGAGATGAAGGGCATGTCGGCGATGACCAAGCCCAGTCAGCGACATTGAACGCTCACCCGCCAGATTATTTCCAGCTGTCCTTCAGCGTGACGATACGATTGAACACCGGTTGTCCGGGTGTCGAGTCCACGCGGTCGGCGACAAAATAGCCGTGGCGTTCGAACTGGAAGCGATCTTCCGGGTTCGCCTTGTCGGCACCGGGCTCCAGATACGCGGTGATCACGGACTTGGAATCCGGGTTCAGCGCCTGCTTGAAATCTTTGCCGCCCGCATCCGGATGCGGATCTTTGAACAGCCGGTCATACATGCGCACCTCGGTACGTACGCCATGCGCGGCCGACACCCAGTGGATGTTGCCCTTGACCTTGTAATTCGATGAGCCTTCGGTGCCGCTCTTGCTGTCGGGGTAGTAATTGCAATGCACCGCAATGACTTTGCCTGACGCATCCTTGTCGCACCCCGTGCATTCGACCACGAAGCCGTAACGCAGCCTGACCTTGTTGCCGGGGAAGAGGCGGAAGTAGCCTTTCTCCGGCACTTCCATGAAATCTTCGGCCTCGATCCACAGCTCGCGGCTGAACGGGAAACTACGGTTGCCACGCTCCGGATGATGCGGATGCACGGGCGCAGTGCAGTCCTCGCTCTGGCCTTCAGGGTAATTGTCGATGATCAGTTTCAGCGGATTCAGTACGCCGACGATGCGCGGCGCCTTCTCATCGAGATCATCACGCAGTGCGCCTTCCAGAATGCTCATGTCGATCCAGCTGTCGGCCTTGGCCACGCCGATGCGCTCGGCGAACAGCTGCAGCGATTCCGGCGTATAGCCACGGCGGCGGATGCCGACAATCGTCGGCATGCGGGGATCGTCCCAGCCATCGACGATGTTTTCTTCGACCAGCTGCAAGAGCTTGCGCTTGCTGGTGATCGCATACGTCAGGTTCAGCCGCGCGAACTCGTACTGATGCGGTAGTGGCTTCTTGAAGAAACCGCCTTCGGCCAGCCGTTCGAGTATCCAGTCATAGAAAGGCCGGTGGTCCTGGAATTCCAGCGTGCAGATCGAGTGCGTGATGTTCTCGATCGCATCCGAGATTGGGTGCGCATAGTCGTACATCGGGTAGATGCACCATGTGTCGCCGGTGCGATGATGATGCGCATGACGAATCCGGTAGATCGCCGGATCACGCATGTTCATGTTCGGCGAAGCCATGTCGATCTTCGCGCGCAGCACATGCTCGCCATCCTTGAATTCGCCCGCCTTCATCCGGCGCAGGAGATCGAGCGATTCTGCGGCGGGACGATCGCGAAAGCGCGAGTTCTTGCCCGGTTCGCCGAAGTTGCCGCGATTGGCCGCCATTTCTTCCGCGCTCTGACTGTCAACATAGGCATGACCGGCGCTGATCAGCCACTCCGCCATCTCGTAAAGCTTGCCGAAATAATCGCTGGCGAAATACTGATGATCATCGCCCTCGTGCGCCCAGCTGAAGCCCAGCCACTGCACGCTGTCGATGATGGTATCGACATATTCCTGATCTTCCTTGGTCGGATTGGTATCGTCAAAGCGAAGATGGCAGCGGCCGCCGTAATCGCGCGCGAGGCCGAAGTTCAGGCAGATCGACTTGGCGTGCCCGATATGCAGGTAACCATTCGGCTCAGGCGGGAAGCGGGTGATGACGGTCGGCAGCGGCTTGCCATTTTTATCGATTCGGTGGGCATATTTGCCGCTCGCGTTATCGGCATCGATGATGCCGCGCAAGAAATTCGACGGTGCTGCCGGAGCGCCGCTGTTGCTGTCATTACCCATGAAATGGAATGCGGTGTAGATGGAATAGTCCGCGATTTTACCGTAGCCAAGCCCTACAATCAGGGGCAGATCAAGCGGGAACGAAGGCATGTGGACTTATCCGAGGATATTTGCGCACCGGGGCGGCGGCACGCTAGCCCCTGAAAACACACTGGCCGCGCTGCGTCATGGCGCGGCGCTGGGTTTTGCGGCCGTCGAATTCGACGTGATGGCCGTGCGCGACGACGGACTGGTGCTGATGCACGATGCGCTTCTGGGGCGCACCGTTGTCGGCAGCGGCCCTGTCGGCGCATGGCGTGCGTCGGAACTGCACGCCATGGACGCGGGGCGATGGTTTTCGCCGGACTTCACCGGTGAGCCCGTGCCCTCATTTGCAGACGCGGCGCGCTTCTGTCTGGGGGCCGGGCTGTTCATGAATGTCGAGATCAAACCGTTGCCGGGCGAAGAGGCGCGTACGGGCCGGCTGGTTGCGCAGGCTTGCGCCTCGCTGCCCGCAGGGCGTGTGCTGCTGTCCTCCTTTTCGCAGCGGGCACTCGAGGCCGCAATGGAAACATCGCCGGGGCTGCCGCGCGCGCTGCTGGTCGAAGCAGTGCCGGCTGACTGGGCGGGCAAGCTGTCAGCATTGTCGGCGGTGGCGCTGCATGCCAAGGCCAGTCTGCTGACGTCAGCGCAGGCAAGCGCGATCAAGGCGGCTGGTTACGGGCTGTTCTGCTACACCGTCAATGATCCGGCACAGGGGCGCGCGTTGCGGGCCATGGGGGTGGACGCACTCTGCACGGACAGGCTCGACCTGATCGGCCCGGATTTTTTTTCGGCCGCTGAACCTGCCTGATCCGGCATTGATTTTTCGGCAATCTTTGCGGCGACCATCACCGGCCACCCCCCGGAAAGCCAGAGGGCATCACGTATAATCGACGGTTTTTCAGAGATCGGTTTCTGATCGCGGCCATATCGGCGACGATCAGCAAACGCTCAGAGCATCTGCGATTGATCAGCCCATGAATTCCTCAGAAATCCGCGAAAAATTCCTCAGCTTCTTTGCCTCTAAAGGCCACACCATTGTCCGGTCTTCCAGTCTGGTGCCGGGCAATGACCCGACGCTGCTGTTCACGAATTCCGGCATGGTGCAGTTCAAGGATGTGTTTTTGGGCACCGACAAGCGCGACTACGTGCGTGCGGCGTCCGTGCAGCGCTGCCTGCGCGCCGGCGGCAAGCATAACGATCTGGAGAATGTCGGTTACACCGCGCGGCATCACACCTTCTTCGAGATGCTGGGCAACTGGTCCTTTGGCGATTACTTCAAGCGCGATTCGCTGATCTGGGCCTATGAACTGCTGACCGATGTCTATGGTCTGCCAAAAGAAAAACTCTGGGCCACCGTGTATCACACCGATGATGAAGCCTATGACGTGTGGGTGAAAGACATTGGCCTGCCGCCCGAGCGCGTGGTGCGCATCGGTGACAACAAAGGCGCGCCCTATGCGTCGGACAATTTCTGGCAGATGGCCGAGACTGGTCCTTGTGGCCCGTGCTCCGAGATCTTCTTTGATCATGGCCCGGATGTCTGGGGCGGCCCGCCCGGCAGCCCCGAAGCGGATGGCGATCGTTACATCGAGATCTGGAACAACGTGTTCATGCAGTTTGACCGCCAGCTTGATCCGGCGACCGGCGAATACACGCTCACCCCCTTGCCTGCGCCTTGCGTCGATACCGGCATGGGTCTGGAGCGACTCGCTGCCGTGATGCAGCATGTGCACAGCAATTACGAGATCGATCTGTTCCAGCGCCTGATTCAGGCAGCAGCACGCGAGACCGGCGCAAAAGATCTGACGAGTGGATCACTCCGCGTGATCGCCGACCATATTCGCGCCTGCGCCTTCCTGGTAGTCGATGGCGTCGTGCCGGGCAGCGAAGGCCGTGCGTATGTGCTGCGCCGTATCGTGCGCCGCGCTCTGCGTCACGGCAACAAGCTCGGCCAGAAGAAGCCTTTCTTCTACAAGCTGGTGCCTGATCTGCTGAAGGAAATGGGCGCCGCCTATCCTGAGCTGGTCGAAGCGGCGGACCGCGTGATGATGGTGCTCAAGCAGGAAGAAGAGCGCTTTGGCGAGACGCTGGAAAACGGCATGAAGATCCTCGAAGCCGCGCTCGCGAAAGATCCAGGCCGCCTCGATGGCAAGACCGCGTTCACGCTGTATGACACCTACGGCTTCCCGCTCGATCTGACAGCTGATATTTGCCGCGAGCGCGATGTCACGCTCGACGAAGCGGGCTTCCACGAAGCGATGGAAAAGCAGAAGTCGGCGGCACGTGCTGCCGGCAAGTTCGAAATGGCCGCGGGTGTCGACTACACCGGCCCGAAGACGCAATTTACGGGCTACGACCATCTGGCCGATCAGGGGCAGGTGCTGGCGCTGTATGTCGATGGACAGTCTGTCAAAGAAATCCCTGCCGGACAGGAAGCGATGATCGTGCTCGACCGCACACCGTTCTATGCCGAATCCGGCGGACAGGCTGGTGACGTCGGCGTGATCGAGACAGGCAGCGCATCCTTCGCGGTCAGCGACACGCAGAAAATTCAACCGGATGTCTTCGGCCATCACGGCACACTGGCCACCGGCAAGCTCGCGGTCGGCGACAAGGTCGAGTGCAAGGTGAATGCCGTGGTGCGTGCCGCCACCATGCGCAATCACTCCGCCACCCACCTGATGCACAAGGCGCTGCGTACCGTGCTCGGTGGCCATGTGGTGCAGAAGGGCTCGCTGGTCGATGCCGAAAAAACCCGTTTCGACTTCAGCCACAATGCGCCGCTGACGGCGGATGAAATCCGCCGCATCGAGGCGCTGGTCAATCACGAGATCTTGCAGAACGCCGCGACCAATGCGCAGCTGATGGGCTATGACGATGCGATCAAGGCGGGTGCGATGGCGCTGTTCGGCGAGAAGTACGGCGACACCGTGCGCGTGTTGGGCATTGGCTCTTCGACCGAGCTGTGCGGCGGCACGCATGTGACCCGCACCGGCGATATCGGCCTCTTCAAGATCGTCTCCGAAGGCGGTGTCGCTGCGGGCATCCGTCGCGTCGAGGCCGTCACTGGCGAGAACGCGCTGACACTGGTGCAGACGCTGGCCGCACGCGTGAGTGAAGCGGCCGCTGCGCTGAAAGTGCAGCCGGACGAGATCGCCCAGCGCATCGCGCAGGTGCAGGATCAGGTGAAGTCGCTCGAAAAAGAACTCGCCTCCCTCAAGACCAAAATGGCCTCCAGTCAGGGTGATGATCTGCTCTCGCAGGCAGTCGATATCAACGGCATCAAGGTGCTGGCCGCGACGTTGGAAGGCGCGGATGTCCCCACGCTGCGCAGCGTGATGGACAAGATGAAAGACAAGCTGAAGACCGCAGCCATCGTGCTGGCCTCGGTCGCTGATGGCAAGGTCACGCTGATTGCGGGGGTCACTGCGGACAGCACCGCCAAGGTCAAGGCGGGCGATCTGGTGAACTTCGTTGCGCAGCAGGTCGGCGGCAAAGGCGGCGGACGTCCGGATATGGCGCAGGCGGGCGGCACCGATCCAAACGGCTTGCCAAAAGCGCTGGCAGCAGTCGGCTCGTGGGTCGGCGAGCGCGTGCGCTGATCATGTACGCCGACTTTCGATATTGCCCGGTGTGCGCCACCGAACTGGTCATGCGCGCTGACAGCGCCGCCGGCGCCGATGGCGACAAAGCCAGACTGGCCTGCCCCGACGGTCACTGGACCCACTGGGACAATCCCGTGCCAGTGCTGGCCGCACTGGTCGAGCTGGAGGGCCGGATTCTGCTTGCGCGCAATGCCGCCTGGGGCCCGAAGAATTTTGCGCTGATCACCGGCTTCATGGAGCGCGGCGAGACCCCCGAGCAGGGCGTACAGCGCGAGCTGCAGGAAGAAACCGGACTCGTGGCAGAACAAACCAGCCTGATCGGCGTGTATGAATTCATCCGCAAGAATGAACTGATTATTGCCTACCACGTGCAGGCACGCGGCGAAATCAGACTCTCGCCCGAGCTGGTGGAATACCGGCTGGTGTCGCCAGAAAAACTGCGCCCCTGGCGCGCCGGCACTGGCTTTGCGATGGCTGACTGGATGCGCGCGCGCGGACTGCAGCCGGAATTCATCGACTGGGGCAGCGAAGCGCCCGCCAATGATTGAGCGAATGATTGATTGAGCATCCGAGCATGAACGAGCAAACGAGCATGGAATTCCAGAAGGACGTTGACGCGCGCGGCCTGAAATGTCCGTTGCCAATCCTGAAAGCCAAGAAGGCGCTGAACGATATGCAGACCGGCGAGGTGTTGCGCGTGATGGCGACGGACCCCGGTTCGGTGCGGGATTTCAATGCGTTTGCTCGCCAAACCGGCAATGCTTTGCTCGCGCACGAAGAGAAAGACGCCGAATTTACGTTTTTCCTCCGTCGGAAATAAGGCCGGGAATAAGCGAACGACCGTGCGTGAATTTTGCGCGGTAGTGCGTTATTCCCTATAATCGCCGTTTACGTTAACGTCAATTCATCCCCGTCAGCGCACGCCCGGCGGGGCTAACACTCTCCCAAGGAAGCCCATGAAGGTACTGGTACCCGTCAAGCGCGTGGTCGACTACAACGTCAAGGTCCGCGTGAAGTCCGATGGCAGTGGCGTCGATATCGCCAACGTCAAGATGTCGATGAATCCTTTTGACGAGATCGCGGTAGAAGAAGCGATGCGCCTGAAAGAAGGCGGCAAGGCCACCGAGGTCGTTGCTGTTTCCTGCGGCGTCACCCAGTGCCAGGAAACCCTGCGCACCGCGATGGCCATCGGCGCCGATCGTGGCATTCTCGCCGAGACCGATGCCGATCTCCAGCCGTTAGCCGTGGCCAAGCTGTTGAAGGCGATCGCCGATAAAGAGCAGCCGCAGCTGATCATTCTGGGCAAGCAGGCGATCGATGATGATTGCAACCAGACCGGCCAGATGCTTGCCGCGCTGCTCGGCTGGCCGCAGGCGACCTTTGCCTCGAAGGTGGTGATCGAGGGCGACAAGGCCATTGTCACCCGCGAAGTCGATGGCGGTCTGGAAACGGTGTCGCTGTCCCTGCCCGCGATCGTCACCACCGACTTGCGCCTGAACGAGCCGCGCTACGTGACGCTGCCGAACATCATGAAGGCCAAGAAGAAGCCGCTCGACGTGGTCAAGCCGGACGAGCTGGGCGTTGATGTCACGCCGCGACTGAAGACTCTCAAAGTCGCCGAGCCGCCCAAGCGCTCTGCCGGCACCATGGTGCCCGATGTCGCCACGCTCGTCGCGAAGCTGAAGAACGAAGCCAAAGTCATCTGATTGACCTGACTTCACCGACGACTACCGAAGAACAAGGAACAAGGACATACCGCCATGACCGCACTCGTCATTGCCGAACACGACAATGCCTCGCTGAAAGCGAGCACCCTGAATACCGTCACCGCCGCTGCCCACTGCAGCGATGACGTCCATGTACTGATCGCCGGCCACGGCTGCGATGCTGCCGCTGCGGCAGCAGCAAAGATCGCTGGTGTCGCCAAGGTCATCGTCGCCGATGGCGCGCAGTTTGCCGATGGTCTTGCCGAGAATGTCGCCGAGCAGGCGCTGGCGATTGCGTCGTCGTACACGCATGTGCTGGCACCGGCTACCGCGTACGGCAAGAACATCCTGCCGCGCGTGGCCGCACGTCTGGATGTAGGCCAGATTTCCGAGATCACGAAAGTGGAATCGCCCGATACCTTCGAGCGTCCGATCTATGCAGGCAATGCGATCGCCACCGTGCAATCGACGGATGCGATCAAGGTCATTACCGTGCGCACCACGGGTTTTGATGCGGCTGCTGAAGGCGGCAGTGCTGCCATCGAGAAGATCGGCGCCGTCGCCGATTCGGGCAAATCCTCCTTTGTCTCGCGCGAGCTGGCCAAGTCGGATCGTCCTGAACTCACCGCAGCGAAGGTGATCGTCTCCGGCGGTCGTGGCATGGGCTCGGCAGAGAACTTCAAGATTCTGGAACCACTCGCCGACAAGCTGGGCGCAGCGATGGGCGCCTCTCGCGCGGCGGTCGATGCGGGCTATGTGCCGAACGACTGGCAGGTCGGACAGACCGGCAAGATCGTTGCGCCTCAGCTGTACATCGCAGTCGGTATTTCCGGCGCGATTCAGCATCTGGCTGGCATGAAGGATTCCAAGACCATCGTGGCAATCAACAAGGATCCGGAAGCGCCGATTTTCAGCGTAGCCGATTACGGTCTGGTGGGCGATCTGTTCGAGGCAGTGCCTGCACTGATCAAGGAACTGGGCTGACCCATCCCATCAACCACCATCGATAACAATAAACACAAGCCGAGGAACCCGCATGAGCTATACCGCCCCTCTGAAAGACATGGTGTTCGTGATGAACGAACTCGCAGGACTCGACACCATCAGCCAGTTGCCCGGCTGCGAGGATGCGACCCCTGAAACAGCAGAGGCGGTGCTCGAAGAAAACGCGAAGTTCTGTTCCGAGGTGATCGCGCCGCTGAACTGGACCGGCGACTGCGAACCCAGCAGCTGGCACGACGGCCATGTCAAGACCACGCCCGGGTTCAAAGAAGCCTTCCGCGCGTTTGGTGAATCCGGCTGGCAGGGCGTTCAGCATCCGACCGAATTCGGTGGACAGGGCTTGCCCAAGCTGCTGGCCACCCCCTGCATCGAGATGCTGAACTCAGCCAACCTCTCGTTTGCGCTGTGCCCGTTGCTGACTGATGGCGCGATCGAGGCGCTGATGACGGCGGGTAGCCAGGAACAGAAAGACTTGTATCTCGAAAAACTCATCTCCGGCCAGTGGACCGGCACGATGAATCTCACCGAGCCGCAGGCCGGTTCTGACCTCGCGCTGGTGCGCTCCCGCGCCGTGCCGCAGGGCGATGGCACGTTCAAGATTTTTGGTACCAAGATCTACATCACCTATGGTGAGCATGACATGGCCGAGAACATCATCCATCTCGTGCTGGCGCGCACGCCGGACGCGCCTGAAGGCGTGAAAGGCATCTCCCTGTTCATCGTGCCGAAGTTCCTCGTCAATGCCGATGGCTCACTGGGTGAGCGCAATGACGTGCACTGCGTGTCGATCGAGCACAAGCTCGGCATCAAGGCCAGCCCGACCGCCGTGCTGCAGTATGGCGACCATGGCGGCGCAATCGGTTATCTGGTGGGCGAAGAAAACCGCGGTCTGGAGTACATGTTCATCATGATGAATGCCGCGCGTTTCGCCGTCGGCATGCAGGGTATTTCCGTCGCCGAGCGCGCGTATCAGAAGGCGGTGTCGTACGCAAAAGAGCGCGTGCAGTCGCGTGATCTGGCCGGCTCGCCGGGCCCGGTGGCGATCATTCATCATCCGGACGTCAAGCGAATGCTGATGTCGATGCGCGCTCAGGTCGAGGCATCACGCGCGCTGTCGTATGTGACCGCTGCCGCCTTCGATGGCGCCCATCATCATCCCGACGAAGCAACGCGCAAGGCGAATCAGGCGTTCTATGAATTCATGGTGCCCATCGTGAAGGGCTGGTCGACCGAGCTGTCGATCGACGTGACTTCCACCGGCGTGCAAGTGCACGGCGGCATGGGCTTCATCGAAGAGACGGGCGCGGCGCAGTATTACCGCGATGCGCGCATCCTGACGATTTACGAAGGCACGACCGCGATTCAGGCGAATGATCTGGTGGGCCGCAAGACCGCGCGCGATGGCGGTGCATTCGCGAAGAGCCTGATCGCGCAGGTGCGCGACACCGCGGCCGAGCTGGGCAAGGCCGGCAGCGATGACCTCAAGGCGATCGGCAAGCGCCTGTCCGAGGCCAGCGCCGCGCTGGAAGACGTGGTGAACTTCATTGCGACGAACGCCAAGTCGGATATCAAGGCAGCGTTCGCTGGCAGCGTTCCCTATCTGAAGATGGCGGGCGTGGTGTTCGGTGGCTGGCAGATGGGGCGCGCTGCGCTCGTGGCGGCGAAAAAGCTCTCGGCCGGCGAGGGCGATGCGTCGTTCTATCAGGCAAAGATCACGACGGCACGCTTCTTTGCCGATCATTTCGTATCCACTGCATCGGCCTCGCGTGCCGCGATTGTCGAGGGCAGTTCGGGTGTGCTGGCGCTGGCGGAAGATCAGTTCTGATTCAACCGTACGCCCCGCCGGTCAGCCACAAATCGAATGCCCGCGCGATCACCGTCAGCAGCAGGGTCGCGCCGTAAAAAAGATTCGTGACCATCATGAAGGGCACCGGCCAGCGGGTGTCGGTCGGCGTGTCCGTCCCGGGGTTGTAGCGCTCGTCCCATCGCTCATCCGGCATCAGGCCGATCACGAAGGTTTCGATGCTGGCAACCAGCATCGACAGCACCAGCGGTGCGGCAAAAAACAGCAGAGGCCAGTCCGGGCGAATCGTCATCAATGCGACGGTAGCCGGCAGGCTGGCCGCATGCAGCCAGCCCCAGCGGTCGGTGATGCCATTCAGATAAAACCGATGTACTCCCAACATCCCTAGCAGCAGCGCGAGCAGGGTGGCGAGGGTCTTGTTCTTGCGGGGGACGTGATCCATGGGGCCTTGGTTCGGGGAAATTTGACTGTCAAAATGGCAAATAAAAGGAACAAGTTATAGCTTACAGGCCATTTTTTTGCAGGCGCCAGTGTGCCGCAGCCGGTGCCGGTCGGCAATCATCCGGCCGGGATCTCGATTGTCAGCTTGTTGCCAAGGGGTGAAAACCGCTATAATCACGGTCTTTTTCCGTCTCCGTACCCCCTTTTGTCGAGAAGATTATGGTCGTTATTCGTTTAGCTCGTGGCGGCGCCAAAAAGCGCCCTTTCTATAACATCGTTGCCACCGATTCGCGCAACCGCCGCGACGGTCGCTTCATCGAGCGCATCGGTTTCTACAACCCGATCGCGTCCGGCGCAGCCGTGCCGTTCAACATCGATGAAGCCCGTCTGACCTACTGGAAAGGCGTTGGCGCGCAATTGTCACCGACCGTCGAGCGTCTGGTGAAGTCCAACGGCAAGAAAGCTGCCTGATTTGACGGTGTCGGGCAGTTCCGGAATTCCGGTTCCCGACGATCTGGTGCTGGTAGCGCATGTCACAGGCGCTTTCGGCATTGCAGGCTGGGTCAGGCTGCGGCCTTATTCGGATGAGGCCAGTGCGCTCTTCCATGCAAAGACCTGGTGGGTGGACAAGCCCGAGCTGCATGATGTCGATGTGATGCAGCTGCGAGCGCAAGGCGAGGATGTAGTCGCCAGGCTGATGGGCGTCGAGGATCGCGGTGCCGCTGAAGCGCTGAAAGGCGCGACCATTCAGGTGCGCCGCTCGCATTTCCCGCCGCTGGAAGACAATGAGTTCTACTGGGTCGACCTGATCGGCCACACGGTAGAAAATCTTCACGGCGAGCTACTCGGTGAGGTGTCCGGTCTGATGGACAACGGCGCGCATCCGATACTGCGGGTCGTAGTGCCTGCGGCAGAGGGCCAAAAGAGTACGGAATTGCTGATACCTTTCGTCGACCAGTTCGTGACCGAGGTCGATCAGGTATCAAAAAGAATCAAGGTGGACTGGGCGCTGGATTACTAGCCCCGGACACGACAGACGGACAGTGAAGGGGAGAGCATGCAGTTCGATGTGATCACGCTCTTTCCCGAGATGTTCAGCGCACTGACCGCATCGGGCATCACGCGGCGTGCGTTTGAACAAAAAAGATGTGAGCTGGCCTTGTGGAATCCGCGTGATTTCACCTCGGACAATCACCGCACCGTGGATGACCGGCCGTATGGCGGCGGCCCCGGCATGGTGATGATGGCAGCGCCGCTGGAAGCCGCGATCAGCGCGGGCCGTCAGCGTCAGACGGCCATGGGTCTGCCGCGGCCACGGACGATTTATCTCTCGCCGCAGGGTCAGCCGTTGAATCACCCGCGCGTGATGCAGCTGTCGCAGGAGCAGGGTCTGGTGCTATTGTGCGGTCGTTATGAAGCCGTCGATCAGCGCTTGCTCGACCGCTGTGTGGATGAAGAAATCAGCCTTGGCGATTTCGTCCTCTCCGGCGGTGAATTGCCGGCGATGGCCCTGATGGATGCGGTCATACGGCAATTGCCGGGCGTGCTGAATGACGATGCATCGGCCGTGCAGGACAGCTTTGTGAATGGCCTGCTCGATTGTCCGCATTACACGCGGCCCGAGGTCTATGCATCAGAGAGCGTGCCGGCCGTGCTGTTGGGCGGGCATCATGCGGAGATCAGCAAGTGGCGTCGCGAAAGGGCTCTGGAGTCCACGCAGCGCAAGCGTCCCGAGCTGCTGCAGAAAGCGCGGGAAGCAGGGTTCCTCAGCAAGGCAGATGAAGCCTTTCTGAAACAAGTGAAGTAAACGCAGTACCGAAGTAAAACAGCAGTAAAACAGCAGTAAAACAGCAAGACAGCAAACGAAGCAGTATGTGATTAACCCCATCCTCTGTCGGGCAACACAGCAGCAACAGGCGCCGGCACGATGGTCAAGGAGCAAACCATGGATCTGATCCAGCAACTCGAGCAAGAAGAGATCGCCCGTCTGGGCAAGAACATTCCCGAATTCGCGCCGGGCGACACCGTTGTCGTCAACGTGAATGTCGTCGAAGGTAACCGCAAGCGTGTGCAGGCGTACGAAGGCGTCGTCATCTCGCGCCGCAATCGTGGCCTCAACTCGAACTTCATCGTCCGCAAGATCTCGTCGGGTGAAGGTGTTGAGCGTACTTTCCAGCTGTACTCGCCGCTGATCGCTTCGATCGACGTCAAGCGTCGTGGTGATGTGCGTCGTGCGAAGCTGTACTACCTGCGTGAGCGTTCCGGCAAATCGGCACGTATCCGCGAGAAGCTGCCCACTCGCCGCACTGCAGAAGCCGCCGCGGAGTAATATCGCGTTAGTGCAAACAGGAAAGGGCACCTTGCGTGCCCTTTCTGTTTTTGAAAGCCGATGAAAACACCTTTTGATCCTTTGCTGGCCGAGATTGACGAACGCACCCCGGAGCCGCCGGTGCCCCTGTCACGGCTGAATCCGCACTGGCTGCGTCAGCGTTTCAGTGAGCCGCCCGAGTGGCTGCCGGAATTCTCGCACGAGCAAAACCTGCACGACAGCGACCGGCCTCTGGTGGAGGCCTCGGTACTGGTGCCGCTGGTGGTGCAGACGGATGAGCTGCTGCTGCTGCTGACCCAGCGTACCGCCCATCTGAACGATCACGCGGGTCAGATCAGTTTTCCGGGCGGCCGGGTCGATCCCGAGGATGAGGATGCGATCGCCACCGCGCTTCGCGAGGCGGAAGAGGAAATCGGCCTTCACCGTCGCCATGTGGAAGTCATCGGCACCCTGCCAGAGTACGTGACCGGCACCGGTTTCAGAGTGACACCCGTGGTCGCGCTGGTGCATCCGCCGTTCGAGCTCATGGCGGATGAATTTGAAGTCGCCGAGATCTTCGAGGTGCCCTTGTCCTTCCTGATGGACGGCACCAATCATCAGCGCCGCAGTGCTGTCTTGCCCAGCCGACCGGATCGCCGGAGTTTTTACGCGATGCCTTTTGGTGATTACTTCATCTGGGGAGCGACTGCGGCCATGCTGAGAAATCTTTATCACTTCCTTCGGGCCTGAGACTGCGGAGGCATAAGCGCGCAAGATCCTCGAACAGTAATAAGAAAAACAAGGGTTTACCGCATTTTCTGCCTTCCGGCAGCGCGCCGGCTCCACTGAATTCAGCGCATCTCGCCGGGCCACTGGTTTGATTCCCGTCATCTGCTGCGCTATCGTACGGGTTGCCGGATTATCCCCCTGCCCCGATGACTCTTTTTTCCATCTTATTAGTGCTCCTGATCGAGCAATTCAGGCCGCTGCGAGCGGACAATCCGGTCTATGCGTGGATCAGGCTGTTTGCGGCGCGCATAGAGCACAGCTTCAATGCGGGCCAGCCCGAGCATGGCCGGATGGGCTGGCTGGTGATGATGTCCGTGCTGGTCGTTCCCGTGCTGCTGGTGTACTGGCTGCTGGCGCTGGTGGGGCCGCTCGCGCAGTTCGCCTGGACTGTGCTGGTGGTGTACCTGACGCTGGGCTTCCGGCACTACAGCCATTACTTCACCGCGATACAGGAAGCGCTAAATGAAGGCAATCTTGCCGAGGCGCGCCGTCTTCTGGCCGAGTGGACGCGTCAGGATGTGCGAGATCTCGACAGCCGCGAAGTCGCCCGACTGTCCGTGGAAAATGCGCTCATCACCACGCACCGGCATGTATTCGGGGTGTTCTTCTGGCTGTTGCTGCCCATCGGTCCGGCCGGCGCGGTGATTTACCGGGTCGCCGAGTATCTGGCGCGCGGCTGGAACAGCGCCGAGATCAAAGACGAGTCATTCGGCGCGTTCGCGAAAAAAGCCTTTGACCTGATCGACTGGCTGCCGGCACGCCTGACCGCCATTGCCTTTGCCATCGTCGGCAATTTCGAGGATGCCGTGTACGCCTGGCGTAATTTCGCACGTCGCTGGAGCAGCGAGACGACCGGCATCATTCTGTCGGCGGGCGGGGGCGCGATGGGTGTTCGGCTGGGCACGCCTGCCGAATATGCGCCCGGTGTGCCCGAGGTCGATGTCACTGCCTATGATTCGTCCGGCGGTGATGTCGAGATCCTGCCCGGGGAGGAGCCCTCGATCCGGGCGTTGCAGAGCACCGTCGGGCTGATCTGGCGCGCGCTGCTGTTGTGGATCCTGCTGCTGCTGCTGGTCTCGGTCGCCAACTGGCTGGGCTGACCCCGTGTTCAGCGGGGGGTGTGCCGCGCAACGTCTTTGTTTATCGGCCAGTCTTCGGTAAGATAGGGGCTGGATGCTGCATTGCCGCACGCGCGCGATGTTCATGTCCACTACCATCAATCTTCCCCACGAAAGCCCGGCTGCCTGATGGCCACTCCGAGTCCCGAATTCCCCAGCGAAGCGACCGATTTCATCATTCAGGGCGTGACCACCAAAGGCAAGGCGTTTCGCCCCAGCGACTGGGCGGACCGCCTGTGCGGCATCATGTCGCGCTTTCATCCCGACGCGGGCACCGGTTACGACCGGCACCTTCAATATTCGCCCTATGTGCAGCCCGCGCTGATCGAGGGCGTACGTTCCGTGCTGGTCGATGCCAGACTCCACACACTGGAACCCATGGCCTACCATTTCATGCGGTCCTTCGCCAGAGATAACGATCTGACCGTCATCGAAGCCTGCGTGCTGCCTGACAAATAAAGAAGACTCGAACAATGGTTCGATATCCGCCTGTTGCGGATGAATTGTTAGCGTTCAATTAGCAAGTGGTGCGAAAGCCCTCTCCGTGAAGCAAGCTGTTGCTGTGGTTCAAACAGCCTTCACCGCTTGATTCCGGCTTCATGCAAACAATGCGACTCTCCACAGGGTTCACTCTGGTCGAACTGATGATCGTGGTCGTGATCGCCAGTGTGCTGGGCGCGATCGTCTATCCCTCCTACCGCGATCACATGATTCGCGCTGCAATACCTGAAGCGACCGGAGGACTCAGCCTGTATGCGGCACGGCTTGACGAGTACTACCTCGACCAGCGCACCTTCAAAAACGACAAAGCCGAAGAATGCGCGCTGCCCGCACCGGCTACCGGACGATTTAAGTTCAGTTGCGCAATCGCGAGCGGCGGCCAATCCTATCTGCTGACGGCTAAAGGCGTGTCAGGTGACTTGGCCTCGTTCTCCTACACCCTCGATCAGGAGGGTAATGAAAAGACAACCGCTCTTCCAGAGACATGGGGCAAGACCCCCGTCAATTGCTGGATACAAAAGCGTCAGGCTTCATGCTGAAATCAAGACCATTGCAGTGCACAGCGGGCGTGACGATGATCGAAATGTTCACCGTGCTGGTCGTGCTGACAGTCGTGATGGCAATTGGCGCGCCTGCGACAGTACGATGGCTGCGTCAGTCGGAAATCAGAAGCAATGCAGAGAGTCTGCGCAGTGCACTGCAAAAAGCGCGCGCTGAGGCTATCGCGCGCAATACCCGAATAAAGATAAGCATCGGTGACAAGAGCGGCGGCACCAGCTGGACGATGGGCTGTGCGATGGCAAGCGATCGCTGCCCTGCAGTCTTGCATGTGCAGCGTGCTCCCTCCGACAGCAGGATACGCTGGGGAGCGGCAAACTCTCATGGGGCCGGCAATTTTTTCGTCGCACTGACCGCCGGCGCAGCCCTGCCGGGCGAAGTGGAATTTCATCCATTGGGCAATGCACCCCGCGTCATCAGTGGCAATGACATCGCGCGTGTCGATGTTCTGCATGCTGGTGATGCCGAAGCAGGGCGCCTGGTTGTAAGCATCGGTAGTGCGGGCAACATCAGGATCTGCGATCCGGCGCTGCCTGTAACCGCTGCGCGGGGCTGTCACTGAATGAGCACAGGTCTGCTGCTCGAGGAAGCGCCCCATCAGGGGTGCAAGCGCGCTGTGCATCATCGGCAGCGGGGAAGTACCTTGCTCGAAGGCCTGCTGGCGGTGGTGATCTTCTCTGTCGGCTTGCTGGCGATACTGAGGCTGCTGACCGCATCGGTCGTCGAGAGCGGCAATGTGCAGTTCCGCAGCGAGGCCAGCTTGCTTGCCAGTGACCTGATCAGCCAGATGTGGACAGGCGATCGTACCCACAAGGGCATCAGCGATCGCTTCGGAGAGACATCAAGCGATGATTACCAGCGCTGGCTGACGATGGTGACACAACGTCTTCCCGGCATCAGTGCAACGGCCAATCAGCCCAAGGTCAGCATTGACAGCGACCGCAATGTGACGGTGATCCTGTACTGGCAATCTCCAGGAGACAAGGATGCGCACCAGCTGAAGGTCCGGGCACGTGTCACGGATTAAGCCTGCATGAAATCCCGGTGTGTCAGGCGCCCTGCAGGCATCGGCCTTGTCGATCTGATGGTGGGTCTTACCATCGGTCTGATCGCGATGCTGGTGATTCTCCAGGTGGCCGTGCTGTTCGAGTCGCGTAGACGGTCGACGACGGGCATCGCGGACGCGCAGATGAATGCAGCCAGCGCCATCTTGATAATGTCGAGAGAACTTCGCATCGCAGGACAAGGCCTGGGTCCGTCGGGCAGTCTCGGTTGCGACATCGTTCATGACAAGACTCGGTTAGGAGCGATGCTGCTGAAGCCGGTCGAGATCATCAATGGCGACAGCGGCACCCCCGATCGAGTACGCCTGCTGGCCAGTGGCAGCTCGCAGATCATCAGTCCGGCGACCCTCATTGCCGAGCATCCGGCAGATACCGGCTCGATGCAACTCGACAGCACGTTGGGCATCGCAGCCACGGATCAGATACTCCTGTACGAGCCTGGTAAAAAATGCGCGCTGCTCGAGGCCACTGCGATTCCTGCAGGCGCTTACCGTGTCGATCACAAGGTGTTGTCCGCTCGAGGAGCACCAGACTATGCGACAGGCGCAACAGCGATCAATCTTGGGGTGCTTCGCTTCACTGAATTTTTTGTGGACGCGAATGATTATCTGCAGGTGAGCCGCTACATCGCTGCCAGCGATCAGTGGCAGTCCGCCGCGATGGCCTCCGAAGTCGTCAGCCTGCAGGCGCAGTATGGTTTCGATACACAGACAGGCACACCCGCCAGCACCAAGGTGACCCGCTGGGGCGACACCATGATCGATGCGGACGGGGATGGCGTGGTCGGCGACAACGACGATTTGCGCAGGCTTATTGCCATCCGATTCGCTCTCGTCGTGCGCAGCGCCGAGCGCAGCGATCAGGGCTGCAATGCCCCCGTTCCGCAATGGATGGCTGGCGACGGCACTAGCGGAAGTCTTCAGTTAACGAACATCAGCCTGGATCATGTGAGCGACTGGCGCTGCTTTCGCTACCGGGTACTGCAGACCGAGATACCGCTACGCAATCTGCTGTGGGGCGACCCGTGAAGCGTCGCCAGCTATCCGGTACCAGTCTGGTGGTCGCGCTGGTCATGCTGGTGATGATGAGCGCGGGCGCCATCAGCCTCGTGCGCGCGATCAGTGCCGGTCGGATGATGGCCGCCAACCTCGCCTTCAGGCAGGGCGCCGTTCTGGCATCGGATGCTGGCAGTGAAGCGGCGATCGCCTGGCTGTCCAAGGAGGTGTCCAGCGCCAATGTGTACGTCGATCAGGCCGCGAACGGCTATTACGCCAGCGTTCCCGACGGTCTGGATATCACCGGGCAGGGCCCGGCAGGATCAACAGTCAGCATTGACTGGGATGACGATCGATGCAAAGCCGCTGCCAGCACGGTGTGTGTCAAGGCGGCGCCGGCATTGGCTGCCGATAGCGCAGGTAACGTCATTCGCTACACGATACACCGCCTGTGCCGTGCCTCGGGCAGTCCGCAAGTCGGTACGAATAGTTGCCTGATGGCCGGGGGTGATGCCGCCGCCAGCAGCAAGCGGGGCAACGTCAGTTACGGATCGTCCAGTCGCTTTAACGTCAGCATGGGAGTCTATTACCGCATCACCGTTCGCGTGCGAGGGCCGAGAAATACCGTCGTTTTTACCCAAACGCTCGTCCATTTTTAAGCGGTGCCGGGTTCGCCAAGGTGAATGCCATGTATTTCATCAACCGTCCGATATTTCGACTATTCCTTATTGGAAGACAAGCATGCTTCTGAAGAAAATTTTCCGGAATGTGATCGTGCGATGCATTTCCATCTTCTTGCTTTCGTCCATTGGCGCGCAGGCAGACGTCACTGAACTCGCCGGGGCGCCGATGAATTTTCTTGTCTCTTCTGCCGTCAAGCCCAATATCTATTTCATTCTGGATGATTCCGGCAGCATGGTCTGGAGTTATGCGGGCGATGAAGTGGTCGAGCGGGGCTACGAAAAAACCGTCGGCTATCGCAGCCATCGGTGTAACAAGAGTTATTACAACCCGGCAGTCACTTATCCGGTCCCGGTGAAATCGGATGGCAGTGCTTACGCTGCGCAGAGTTTCACAGCGGCGCAGTACGACGGCTTCAATTCGGAATCGGTCACGGTAAACTTGTCAAGCGATTTCCTCGCCTGGCGGACCGCCGCCACCGACCCACCACTGCCCGCCGATACCAACAAAGTCAAGTACCGTCCTGATTGTCGCAGCCTCGCCGGGCCATGTACTGCAGGCGAGGGCAGTCGATACCCCAATACAAAAAGCGCTGCGTACTACGTTGTTTATATCGGGAACGATGAATCGCATCTCGGAGATGGATCGTTACTGGATCCCTGTTTTGATGGCGAGCAAACAGATCGCTGGAGAAAGGTCACCGTCGGTGAAAATTCCGGGCCAGGCAACTCTGATGAACGCACTAATTTCGCGAACTGGTACAGCTACCATCGCACGCGAATACTTACCATGAAGACGGCGCTAGGTCGTGCTTTTCGCGATCTGGATGAACAATTCCGGGTCGGCTTCTCAACGATAGGCGACCGAGGCGTGGCAGATTCTCCCGGTTTTCTGAAGATCGCCGATTTCAATGCAGATCACAGAGCAAGTTTTTACGACAAGCTATATTCAATCAATCCCGCATCCAGCACACCGCTGCGTGCAGCGCTGTCAAAAGCTGGCCGGCTGTATGCCGGCCAGCTGCTGAAGGATGCTGATGATCCTGTCCAGTACTCCTGCCAGCAGAACTTCACGGTCTTGTCGACCGATGGTTATTGGAATACCAGTTGGGAACATGGTGAGTATGGTCCGAAGCAGATTGATGGAAGAACGGATGTCGGCGATCAGGACAAAGATCTTCCGCGCCCCATGGCCGATGGGAACACCGGCATCTCCGAGATGTTTGCCGCAAAAATAACACTGTCCCCGGATCCCGGAGCATTCTCGAATTACGCGCAAATCAGTAGCATCAAGGTGGATGGTGTCGAGCTTTTGCCGGGGACTCTGGCGGTGAACTCGCCGCTGAGCCGCGAGGCGAGTGTCACGGAACTTGCCTGGAATGTCGAAACGTATGTGAAGCGCGCTGGATATCGTGCGATCGCGCAAGGCCCCGTCGTTTATATCATTCCACCCGCCTTGGCCAGACCGGTGAGCAAACCGGTCATCAATTATGCGGGCGCGGTCATCGCTACTGTCGACGCTTTCCGGGAGATCGCCTATGCAGATCGGCGATCCAATACGCTGGCCGATATTGCTGCTTATTATTTCCAGACCGATCTGCGTCAGCCATCCCTGACCAACTGCGGCACCACGGTCGATGTGTGTACCAATAATGTGCCGGTTCGAGAGGGCATGCCGGGAGGCAGTCATCAGCACATGATCACGCACACCGTCGCTCTTGGCGCGTCGGGCACGCTGCACTACCAGGAAGATTATGCCGAGTCCACAACCGGAGACTTCCGCGATATCGCAGACGGCAAGCGTTCTTGGCCGGATCCCATCTTCTTCAGCGGACCGGAACGTATTGATGATCTCTGGCATGCCGCCGTTAATGGCGGCGGATATTACCTCAATGCATTCAGTCCGGAGCAGCTTGCTCGAGCGCTGGCGCAAACCCTGGCCAACATCCGGGCAACGGTCGGGGCAGCCGCTGCCGCAGCGACCAGCAGTCAGGAGCCTGCTGAAGGTGACAGTCTGCTGTTCGGAACGCGTTACCGGAGTATTTACTGGGATGGCGAGCTTGAGGCACGCTCTATCAATCTCGCCGATGGCAGCGTCAGTAAAGTGCCGACATGGCGTGCTGCCCGCGAGCTCGACAAGAAGGTGAAATCGACAAGCGATACGCGCACCCTCTGGCTGCAAGACCGCATTAATGCGAGTACGCTCAAACGCTTTGCCTGGAATACGCTTGATGCAAATGAGCGCGCCTTTTTCGAGAAGCTCTGCGATATCCCCAAAAAATTATCGCAGTGCTCCGCGTTCAGCAGTGACGAAAAATCTGCTCTGACCGGCGAGGCGCTGGTGAATTATCTCCGGGGTCATTATGGTTTTGAGGACAGACAAGAGAATGTCCGGCGGCTTTTCCGGCGGCGCGAACATGTACTGGGCGCGCCTGTCAATGCGCAGCCCCTGTATGTGGGCCGTCCGGCGTTCCGCTACTCTGACGATAACTACGGCGAGTTTCGCGATAAAACCCAAGCCAATCGTAAAAGCATGGTCTATGTGGCAGCTAACGACGGCATGCTGCATGCGTTCAATGCGAGCACCGGTGCTGAAGAATGGGCATTCATACCATCGGCGGTACTGCCACAGATGGTTCGCTATGCAGACTTCAAATTCAGCCAGCATTTTTCCTATCTGCTGGATGGCACGCCGGTCGCGGGAGACATCTGTCCGACCCGGGCGGGTGCGACAACAACGACCTGCACCGCCGAGCAATGGCGAACCGTCCTTGTCGGCGGCCTTGGTGCTGCTGGTCGCGAATTCTATGCACTGGATATCACCGATCCAGCTGCGCCGAAGGCCTTGTGGCGGTTTGGTGTCGGCGACAACGAAGATGTCGGTTACGCGCTGGGCCGGCCGCTGATCACCAAGCGCCGCGACGGTCGCTGGATCGTTGTGCTCACCTCAGGCTATAACAATGTCAATCCGGGTTCAGGCAACGGTGTCCTGTTTGTGCTGGATGCTTACACGGGCGAGCGCCTCGACATGATCAGTACCCGTACAGGCAGCAGTACCGAGCCCAGCGGACTGGCGCAGGTGAATGGCTGGGTAGATAATCTGATGGATAACACCAGCCTGCGTTTTTATGGCGGCGATCTTGTCGGGAATGTCTGGCGTTTCGACATTGATGATCGCTATCCTCCATCCGGCAACGAGGCGGTATTGCTGGCGCGATTGGTCCGCGACGGTGTCAGCCAGCCAGTGACCACTCGCCCGGAATTGTCCGAGGTGCGGGTCGGCTCGCAGCGAAGTACGATCGTGACGATAGGTACGGGCAGTTATCTGGGGCTCACCGACGCAAAGAGCAAGTCGGTACAAAGCATTTACAGTTTTCGCGATGATCTCGGCGAATCCGGCTATGACGATCTGCGCAGCAAGCTCGTCAAGCAAAGCCTGTCTTCAGTGGCCAATAACCAGGCCGAGCGCACTGTCACCGCCAATCCTGTCGACTGGAGTTCAAGTTCAAACAAGCCGGGCTGGTTCATTGACTTGCTTGTTGATGGCAAGTTCACTGGTGAGCGCGTCACGCTCGATCCTGACCATCAGCAGGGCGTATTGCGCATCGTGACCAATACGCCTGACGGCGTCGCTTGCCGGCCCGGTGCCGAGAGCTGGATATACGAAATCGATTATCTGACTGGCGCCCACCTTCCCGAGGCCACAGGGAAAGTGCTGGCGCGCCGTGTCGCCTCCCAGTCTCTGACGGCGGGCGCTCGCACCTTGAAGCTGGGTGAGAAGGTCATCACGCTGGTGACGGATGAGCGGGGGAAGGTGAGTACCCTGGACGCTCAGGCACCCTCGGCGTCGGTCAAGCCGGTCAGGCGCGTCTCCTGGCGTGAGCTGGACGAGTAAACAGTCCGTATCGCTGGCCGGAGCGATACTGATTCATGCGACCGGTATCCTGTTGTTCTCTGATCAATCGTGGCATTCGCCGGGTATCCACGATGGCAGCGCAGCAGGAAAGCGCGTGCAGGTCAGTCCGGCTGCTCGTCGCGACGCGGCATTGATGCAGTCTGCCATGCATCCCTCCCTGTCCGGGCATCAGGATGGACACGCATCGTCGACGGTCACGCCAGCGGCCACGGAAGCCGACGTAGCAATCCTCTCTGTCGGCTCGCACTATCAGTCCTCGCGTGAATCCGGCGACTATCTGCCGGCATCGCAGTTGACAGAAAAGCCTCTGGTGCTGAATGACATCGATCCGGAACTGTCGGGCCGGTTTGCGTTCATTCATCCACAATCATTGATGCTCACACTGCTGATCAATGAATACGGCGATGTCGATCGGGTGCTGGTGTCCGAGCAGAAGGCGGCGGTTGAGGGCATGGAAGAAACCACCTTGCCAGCCATCTTGCTGGATGAGCTCATTCAGCGTTTTCTGGAGACCCGCTTTCTGCCGGGACGGTTACATGGGCAAGCGGTGCCCAGTGCGCTGACAATCAGGGTGTCGCTGGCACCGTGACTTCCTGCGTATTCCTGCGAGCAGGAACAGCGGCAAAGCTCAGAGCCCAAAAGCTTCAGAGGAGGTAAACCATCATGAGTGATGAGCAGGCCAATGAGCAACCCAGCCTCACACCGACGCGCACCGAGCGCGACAGCTTCGGCGATATTGCGGTGCCCGCAGCCCGGCTATGGGGTGCGCAGACACAGCGCTCGCTGCGGCATTTCGCGATCTCTACAGAGCGCATCCCACTCGAACTGATCCGCGCATTGGCGCGGGTCAAGCGAGCTGCGGCCATTGTCAATCGTGATCTTGGCAGGCTGGCACCCGAGGCGGCTGACGCCGTCACCACGGCGGCCAGTGAAGTGATCGCCGGGGATCATGACAACGAGTTTCCGCTACCCGTCTGGCAAACAGGCTCAGGTACGCAGACCAACATGAACATGAATGAAGTGCTCGCCAACCGCGCTTCCGAACTGATGGGCGGTGGTCGGGGTGATCAGCGTCTGTTGCATCCGAACGATCACGTGAATCTCGGTCAGTCATCGAATGATGTGTTCCCGACAGCCATGCATGTGGCCGCTGCGCTGAGTGTGAATGATCAGCTGCTGCCCGCGCTGGGAGAATTGCGGTCGTCACTGCAATCCAAGGCGGAGCAGTTTACCGATGTGATCAAGATCGGGCGCACGCATCTGCAGGATGCCACGCCGCTCACGCTGGGGCAGGAATTGTCCGGCTATGTCGCGCAGCTGGACCTCGCTTTAGCGGCAATACGCGCTTCGCTGACGGACTTGCATGCGCTGGCGATCGGCGGAACCGCTGTCGGCACCGGGCTCAACACGGTGCAGGGTTTCGGCATGCGTGTGGCTGCTGTACTGGCAGCAGATTGCGGGCTGAGTTTTGTCAGCGCCGATAACAAGTTTGCCGCACTGGCGGGACATGAAGCCCTGGTGACGGCGCACGGCAGCTTGCGCACGCTTGCTTGCGCACTGAACAAGATCGCCAACGACATACGCTGGCTGGCCTCGGGACCGCGTTGCGGTCTCGGAGAGCTGAGCCTCCCCGAGAACGAGCCGGGAAGCTCCATCATGCCCGGCAAAGTGAATCCCACCCAATCTGAGGCCATGATGATGGTCTGCATTCAGGTGATGGCCAATGATGTGGCGATCGGGATCGCGGGAAGCGCGGGAAATTTCGAGCTGAATGTCAGCAAACCGCTGATCGCGCATGCCTTTCTGCAGAGCGTGCGCTTGCTCGCGGAGGGCATGCGCAGTTTTGCGCAATATTGCGTGCTCGGCATGACAGCCAACGAAGCACGGATCGCCGAACAGCTTGCCTCGTCACTGATGCTGGTGACTGCCTTGGTGCCTCATCTGGGCTATGACGCTGCTACCGCCATCGCGCACGATGCGCACTTGCGCCGCATCAGCCTGAAAGAGGCCGCACTGGCCTCCGGCCTGTTGAGCGCAGAGCAGTTCGACCAATGGGTGCGACCTGTCGATATGATCCACCCACAACCCGCATGACCGAGTCGGGAAGGCAGATCGCCTAGCGAGGCGTGCCGCGCCGGAACAGATTCACGATCGCCAGCAGGATCACTGCGCCCAGCAGCGATACCACCAGAGATCCCAGACTAAAGTCATTCTGGTTGATCGTGCCGGTGCCGAACAATGGCGCGAGCAGCCAGCCGCCCAGCAGCGCGCCGATGATGCCCACCACCACATTGAGCAGCATGCCTTGCTGTGCGTTGGTGCGCATGATCATGCTGGCAATCCAGCCCAGAATCCCGCCTATCACTATCCAGATGATGAAATTCATGTCGTCTCTCCAGTCAACTCAAAAGGAAAACCATGCCCTTGTCAGACGTGAGGGTTAGGCAGGCTGGCTGGCGACTGGTTCATCGGTGGCTGGCGGCCCGCGCCGGCGAATCGCCGAGGAGAACAGGAGGACGTGGCAGTATTTGCCGGGAAGATGCACAATAAGCGGTCTCAAAGCTCAGGGAGCCGGGATGCCGGCGCTCTCTCGATAACGGAAGCAAGCAAAGGAAGGCCATGTCCAGCAGAACAATATCAATAGTGCTGTCCGCCTTGATCGCCTCGACTGCGGCACTGGCGCTGGCGGCGACACTGAAAGTCGATCCCGCCAAAAGTTCGGTCTCTGCCGTGTTCAAGCAGATGGGTGTGCCGGTCGAAGCGAAGTTCACCCGGTTTTCTGCACAGATCAGCTTTGACCAGACCAAGCCGCAGGAGGGCAAGGCAAGCGTCGAGATCGACATTCCCAGCTTTGATCTCGGCGATCCCGACTACAACCGCGAAGTGCAGAAAAAGGAGTGGTTCAACGGCAGTCAGTTCCCGAAGGCGAGCTTTGTCTCCACGCGCATTCAGGCTGGCGCACCCGGCAAGTTCGACGTCAGCGGCAAGCTGACCATCAAGGGCAAGACCGCAGACGTGAGCTTTCCTCTGAGCCTCCGGAAGGAGGGCGATCAGCAGGTGTTCGAAGGGAATCTTCCCATCAAGCGTCTGGCGTTCGGCATCGGCGAAGGTGAATGGAAGGACACCAGCATCGTGGCAGATGAAGTGGTGATCAAGTTCCGCGTGGCTGCGCGCTGATATCGACGGCATCTGCCCCTGCCAGAATAATGACAACAACTATCGCTAACGAGGAGAAACGATGAGATTAGCCGTCTTGCTGGCCATGCTGGCGTTCGCCAGCAGCGCTCCCGCTGTACATGCGCAGACTTACACCATTGACCCGGGTCATACCTATCCCAGCTTCGAGGCAGATCATCTCGGCTTGTCTTTCTGGCGCGGCAAATTCACCAAGACCACGGGCAAAGTAGTCCTCGACCGGGGCTCATCGACCGGCGGCAGCATCGAGATCACGATCGATGCCAGCTCTGTGGATTTCGGTCACGCCAAAATGAATGAGAATGCGCGCGGCAAGGACATGTTCAATGTCGAGCAATTCCCGACCGTCACCTACAAGAGCCGCGCGCTGAAATTCGAGGGCGAGAAGCTGGTTGCCGTCGAGGGCGACATGACCCTGCTCGGCGTCACCAAGCCCATGCCGCTGAAAGTGACACATTTCAAATGCATGATGCATGCGATGCTCAAGCGCGAAGTGTGCGGCGTCGATGCCTCTGCGCGTTTTGATCGCAGCGACTATGGTCTCAGCTATGGCGTCCCCCGCTTCTCGCCCGAGGTCAAGCTGCAGATACAGGCTGAGGCGATCCGCGCAGATTAAACAAGAGTACCGGCCGATGGGTGACTGCCTGAGCCCACCGGCCTCCGAGGCCATGATCGCTTCAGTGCTGCGCTCCGGGCCTGCGCGACGATGATCCGGCCGCCTGACTGGATATCAGGTTGGCTTCATAGGCTTTCATCTGTAGCGCCATATCCTGCAGGTTGATGCTGGATGAGCGCACCATCGGGAACAGTTGCTGTTCCTCCATCGTGATATGCGACAGTATCGCCTGCTGCAGTTGCTGCATCAGGTCGTCATACTCCTCATCGCCGGGCTGTAGCGATTGTAGCTGCGTGATTAACTCATCCGCTTGCTGATGGTCACTTTCGCAGCGATCGATCAGGGCCGAGTCCAGCGCCTGCACGCGCGGATAAAACACGGCTTCCTCAAGCGTGGTATGCATTTGCAGCGCCTCACAGATCTGTGGTCCGGCCATGGCCTTGACCTGTGCGTCTTGTGTGTTCAGGTAGCGCTGCATCAGTTGCTTGACGAATTCGTGGTCCTGTATCAGCGCCTGGGTCGGATCGTCTGCCGGAAAGCTGCCCTGCGGTCGTGCTTCGATGGTCTGGTTGGCCATGGTCATCTCCTG
>JACCDP011084189.1_pt1 | contig 49458 bp, 25 predicted proteins | sample 7445841 | NCBI WGS metagenome assembly JACCDP01 (sample SAMN15323441, study PRJNA562643) | freshwater metagenome | isolation source: river surface water | place: USA:Blue River Watershed | collected 2017-08-17
ATTTCTGGACTGGCGCAAACTTTAAGCTCAAGGTTCGTAATGTTGGTGGTTATGTCAACTACGACAAGAGTGAGTTTGATTCGTCTTCTGCTCTGCTCGGTGGTGCTGATGCAGAACTAGAAAAGATCTGGAACACTCAGAATGCTCTTAAGGAATTCACAGATCCTTCTAACTTCAAGTCTTACGAAGAACTTAAGACTAAGTTGGAAAGCGTTCTGAAGGGTGACATTCGTGGTAAGGCCCCAATGGGTCAACGAACCGCAGAGGATGTTGAAGAAGAAGATCTTGCCGAGAAGCAGTGGGGTGGGTCCACCAAGACCAAGAAGCCCCCAGTCGAGGAAGAGTCAGATGACTCGACCGATGCGCTTGAATATTTCAAGAAGCTCGCTGAAGACTAACCCCACCAGAGATAGCATCTCCGGTCCGACAACCCCGAAGGCCTCGGGGTTGTTTCTTTTTACATATGTTTAGTTCTCCATACAGGAGTGGTTCCGATAGTTAATCTTTTAAATGATTCAATTATCAATGGCTTATTGTCAATTTTAATATTTGCCGGTTTTGCTGAGGTTTTTCTTTTTCCCTTATCTGGAGTTAAATCTTTAGATGCATCTTTAAGTTCATTTACTATATCCTTTGATTCGTTTTCCTTTGTATTTTCTAATGATTTTTCAGAATTGGATTGCTTATTTTGTGTGTCCTTTTTAATTGCTTCTGATATTTTATCACCAGAGTCATTTGTTTTAAATTCTACAGCAGATTCCCCACGAAGAGCAGATGTTGGACTTGAAGAAATTGCAGGGGTAGAATTGCTCTGTGGTATAACCTGAAAGCTTTCAGTTCCTCTTTCTCCTATTACGATGGGGGTTGTACTCTTAACTATACCCTCTCCGCCGCCGGCAAAAGCAGGAACTAATAGTTTATTTTCTTTGTTTTGTGTTATAGTTTTAGCCTGAATTCTATTTACAGTTCTTTGATTCATTTGACTAAATGTTAATTTTTTAAGTGTAGAGAGCGTTTCACCTTTTGATTTATCTACAGTTACATATTGTTCTTTTTTTGTAAATTCGTAATTTGGTTTATTTAACTGTGTCATATTATAATTGTATATGTTATCATTTTGTCTATTTAAGACTACATTATTGGTTTTAAACATATCAATTACATTTGTATCATTGTTAATTATTTTTGTAGTATCATTGGTATTATCTTCAACCGTGCGAGTTTGATTTGTTATATTTGTAATATTACTAGTATCATTAACTAAAAAATTATTATTGTCAATATTTGTAATAGGAGTTGTACTATTAGTTTCAGTATTAGTTTCAGTATTATTTTCCACATTACCATCTACTAACATATTTTGATTTAGTTGTTCATTAACGCTTGTAATCGGTGCATTAATTAAATTGTTAGTTTCATTTAGATGGTTGGTAGTTGTTGCCGTGTTAATATCATTTTTTATATAATTTTCATTGTTAGATGTAGTTGTATTATTTTTTATATAATTTTCATTGTTAGATGTAGTTGTATTATTTTTTATATAATTTTGATTGTTAGATGTAGTTGTATTATTTTTTATATAATTTTGATTGTTAGATGTAGTTGTATTATTTTTTATATAATAATTGCCAACATTTGTAAAGAAACTATAAGGATTATCAAAAACAAAATTCATCTCTCCTACTAACTTTTTTGATTTTTTTCTTTTATCCTTGTTCCTTTCAGTTAAACCATTTTTCTTTATGAAAAATAATTTACTTTCATTTATTTCTTGGTGTATGTTTAATGGATTGAATTTTGTTATAAAATTAGAATTATAGTTTAATATTTTTTGCAATACATTATTTTTTTTTAAATTAATGTTATATGATTGTTTACTTTTATCGAAGATAATACTCTTTTCATATTTTTTTGAATTATCTATTTTTTCGCCATCAACATTTACATTAATTTGTATTGGAGTATCCGATACACTTTTGGGCATTGACTTAGATTCATTTTCTGGAGCAGGAACACTTATATTTGAAAATTCATCGGCTTTAAATCTAGACAAAGCATTAATTGTCATAGAACTTGAAAAAATATTTAAAATTTCTTCTTTTAATTTTAAAATGTCCTTTTCGTTGCTTTCGTTCATATCATTCTGCCTTTTCTAGATAATGCGTTTGCCATATTTTGCTGATTAAGGATTCTGTTATTCTCTACTTCTATTTCTTGCCTCAGTAACTCTAGATATATGTCTCTTTCCCAGGGTATTAGTGTTTCTAGATCAGTTAAACTATACTTATAATGATGTATGAGTTTAAAATTTATATCATAGAAAGAACCAATGGTTAAGTGACTGAGGCCAATCCGAAAAAATCTTTAATTCCTCTCAATACAATCGATCTCTTTACACCATCAGATGTCGTATATTCTACAGTTTTTTCTATTTTTGGCATTGTTGCAAAAAAATCAATTATATTATCAAATTGTTTTTTTGTCATATTGTCTACAAATTTTACTAACTCTTCTTTAGTAATACTTGAAGCTTCTATTTTTTCGTCTTTGGTTTCAATGTATTCTATACAATTTACCGCCAGTTCGTAAAAATCAATTAACTCCATAGTCTCTATATTATTTTCTAAAAATATAGATATCGAAGGATATTTCATACCAATAACTATTTCATCTGCTATTTTTATTTTATTTGTATGGTTTTTATTTTTGGTTACCTTTATATCATTTAGATTTATATTTAATTTTATTTCTTCAGAGGTAACTGGACATACTAGAATGGGAATTGCTATTTCTTGTATGGATTTAGCTCTAAGTTTTATAAACAAATACTCTAAATCAAATATTGGTATTTTTGATGCATCCCCTATTCCCTCAAAGCATGCTTCCACAACCTCTTTGACTGCTTTCATTATTCCACCATCGGTTGCAGTTTCTTGTGCTATTAGTAATATTTTTTCTTCTTTAACCAAAAATGGTCTAAACCATATTACCTTTCCGGTAGAAGGAACAGTGTCTGAAAATTTGGGTGTTGTTGATTTCAAGATATCAGAAATATTCATTTAAAATTCTCCATAATTAATCTAAGCTAGTAGGACATTCAAAAGAATAATCCCTAAAAGAAAATATCGAAACAAAAGTTCCATAACCAGACGCTTCCGCACTTAATGTGGTCGGGGTAATGGACAAGGGATAAGCATCGTTCAGTTTTATTTTTGCGGTAATTCTTCCACTTCCGCCACCGGAGTTTGAGCTTATAGAAAGACAGTTTATCTGAACAGATCCAGAAAAAATAGAGTAAGGATTAGTATAATCGGAAAAATCAGAGGCACTTGCTGCGGCATCTCCTCCGCCACCAGAACCAGATACAATTCCTGTTGGGATCACCTTGTCCATCCAAGACTCTATATATTTTCGTTCGTACCAATCCTGATATATTATGAATGATATGGCACACTCTCCGTATTCTCTTTTAATTGGTATATTGAAATCTGGACCCCAGTTACTAAATGGAGTCGAAACGAAAGATCTTGGCGGTAATGCCACATTTTCGGGATAAGTTATAACAGAAGGAAAGGATCCAGGGCCCTGTAGAATTACTTCATATCTACTAACTTGCTGAAGACCACCACCAAAAGTCAATATTTTCTTTTTAAAGTCTGTTATGGTTTGGCCGGGTGAAAATGCTCTATTGTAAGTCAAAATAGTTCCTCCTCTGTCAATATTCTAAATGTTATATCGTGCTTGTCGCAAAATTGTTTAGCAGATTCCCATTTTGCTGTATTTACTGCAAAGGATATGCTTTCCGTTAATAGTGTTTTTTTTGATTTTTTAAGTTTTTCCGGTTCTCTGGTTTGTTTTTTGGGTTTTATTTCTACTATACTAGTTTTTACATTTCCATCTTTATCTTTAGTCTCTACCAAAAAATCTGGGATATAGTTGTGTATTTTTTTGTCGATGGGAGACAAATATGGTATCTTTATTGCTTCAAATGACCAGCGAACTACATTCTTATTGTTATCTAGGTATTTACAAAATTTTCTTTCCCACAGAGATCTACAAATAATATTATTTGTATCACCTATATATTTTGTGGGATTTACTGGAATGTATTTCGTTTTATAGGGCATCCTCATATTTATAATACATTGGAAAAATAAATGGCAACTTATATCTATCCAGCTTCTACCGCATTACAACAAAGAATACCACTTTGGTTAAAATTTTTCATATATGAATATAACAGCAATTCAGTAATGCGTTCAACTGCTTTATCTGGTGATGGTTCATTGCCAAGCGGGATACTACTGGATTCCATATATGTTCCTGCTCCAGCAGAATTTTCTACATTTTCTGATGCAGCATATAATACTGCAATTAACTCAGAGGAAACAGCAACCAAAGCAGATCCAAGAGCAACCATTGGAATGATTGGTAATTTTTTACCGGGCGTAGGTAAAGCAATAGTTAGCGGAGCTTTAGCTGTCATGGATACTGTCGAGAATGTAGGACAGGCTATTTCTGATTTTACAGTTGGAAATATAACCAGCATGGATATGTCAGACACAACATTTCAGGGAATAAACAAGAGAGTATATACATTTAGAATACTTTTTGGTTCTCTAACTCCACAAGATTCTGCTGCGGCAAGTGCAATATGTCAGGCGCTCCAGGCGTACCAGTTACCCACTGTTCTTGGTTATCCTCTTGCATCAAAGGTTAGACATCCTCCCCTATGGAGATTCGGAATCGGATCGGGAAACAATACTAGCGTGGATCCAGATTGGTGTGGGCAACCACAATGGGCATTAATGGATGGTTGCACAATCAACAAATCTGCATTTAAAAACTCTTATGCAATGTCTGAGGGTGGTAAATTAAAACCATTAGCACAGTCTGCTACAATAACCTTTGTGGAATTGGAACCCGCTCTCAGAGCAGCCGGCAGTACACAAATTATTTCCAGATCTACTGCCTTGGTGAGTGGTGGTGCATCTGGTGTGGTGGCGGGGGGTTAATGTGATATTTTCCTCTTTTTCAAAAATAAATTATACCTTTCCAAATGGCAAAACTTACGAATTAGTTGATATTTTTAAAAAGATATCATTCACTCAAACCACTTTAGAAAATACAAAAATATTCGATACATATTTCATAACTGATGGATCCACACCAGAAAAAATAGCATTTGAATATTACGGTGATCCTAAGTTTTCTTGGTTTATCTTCATGGCAAACAATATGGTGGATCCCCATGAAGAATGGCCGGGAGAATATTATTCCTATAAAGAAAATTTGTCAAACAAATATAAAGGAACTTCTTTTTTTATCATAGCAACTCCCGAATTACTTCCAGGCGATATAATGATAAAAACAAATAGCGCAGGAACCTCTTTAGATCAAGATGTCTATTCTGTAGTTTTAGATTGGAGAAAACAAACTAGAAATGTTGTTGTATATGGTGGAGAGGGAACATTTAGCAACAACGATTATGTAATGTTTTTGAGAAAAGAAGGAAATGGGTTTTCCATTATAAACACAAACACCACATCTAATGTTGTTACTTTAGCAAGAAGAACCATACCAAATATAGATACTCCAAAATATTTTATAAATAATAAAAATTCAAACAAAGAAATTATAAGTCCATATAGAATTTTTAATGGGTCAACTTTGACAAATTATAGTGCAGATCCTAATACAAATGTGACCTCTGTACCTGGTTCATATACTGATACAACCACATTATATAATACGGTTCTCTATAAATATATAACAAACGGATTGAGTTCTAATCTCGGAATAACGGTGAAAACATTTGAAGAATATGAAATGGACAAATTGAACAAAAGACAGACTATTAAAATTCCAAAACAACAAATAATTTCTACGGTATATGATATGTACAAACAAGCAGTTAAAACCGATACACTTGGAAGGGTACTTTCGGTTACTATAAATATATAAAATGAGATTAAAATGAATGAAGATTTAAATCAATTAGCAAAAGACAATCCAAGTCCATTTGTTTCATTTCTTTCTTCTATAAAAATTGAAAAGATTGATAATATTCTAGAAGATAAGTCTAAATGGAAAGTTTTAAGTAATTTTGATGTAGTAAATCCACAAAGCTCTGGACTTGGACAAAGTAGACTTATGGGGTTACATATAACCGAGAGTATGTTTACACCATTTGTTTCTGGTCATATTGATGTTCTGGACAAACATGACTGGATTGCTCAGATGAATCTTAATGGTAGTGAAAAAATAACAATAGAATTTTCATTTATTGATGTTGAAGAAAATTTAAAACTTGAATTTTTTGTTTTTTCTTCTAGAATAATTAATGATTTTGCGGAAGTAAATTCTCCAAAAATAGAAACAGGAGAAAAAGCAACAATTTACAGATTGGAATTTATTTCTGATGAAATTTTTAATGCAAATTTCAATAAATCTATTTTAGAGTTAGATAAAGATTTTGTTGGTCTTATCGCAAAGGGATCCGAAGGCGGCGGGGGCCAAGGCGAAAGCGAAAGTGGTAATTCAGTTCCGGGATTGATAGAAACTATAGCTTCAAAATTAAAACTACAACCAATAGAAATCGAAGGAACTAAAAATGGAATTTGGCTGAAAAGCGATGAAATTACATATCCCAGTGGCATACAACAAGGACAATTAAATGTAGCTACATTAATGAGTTATGTAACGAACAATGCTGTTCCAAAAGAGAACACTAAAGCACCAAATTTTTTCTTTTGGAAAGATAGAGATGGTTGGCACTTTAAATCTGTAGAGAAAATTCTAAAAGATAGCGAAGAGTCAGATGAAATTGTTTCATTTGCTATGAATAGCGATGATCTTCAGAATAAGTATAGAATACTTTCGGTTGAAGTAGATAAACTCTCTGATAATTTATCATTATTTCAAGATAGTGCATTTATGTCCCACTATATTAGAATGGAACCGAATTATGAAAATTTATATTCTGATTTCTTAAGTAGTAAAAGTGGGTTTACATATTCTATAGTTGATTATGATTACCATAGGGATTTCGCTTCGGTTCGTCATGTAGAAAAATATAAATTATTACCAGATCAAGTTAAAACAAATCCGGTAAAGATACTCTCTGAGAATAATAAAAAAATTCCTATGCCTTCAACTCGTCTTGGAGATAATACATTTGGTTATTATAGTACAAAAATAATAAATACTCCATTTGACTATAACATAAATTATTCATCCGATAATGGGTTTGGAATGAAACCAGATAATCCTGCACACATATGGTGGGATTATTTAGATAGGGAAAGAGATTCTAGATGGTCCAATGTAACATGGCAACCGCAATTTGATATAACCGAACTAGAAATACAAAAATTACACAAAATCTACACAAAAATACGGCAACCATTAGAGGAAAAGAGAAAAGAATTCGTAAAACTTAAAAATTTAAAACGAGAATGGGAAGTTTATAGGTGTGTTGTGTGTTGTGCTACAAATTCTTTAGGAAGCACTGCTGATATTAAATTCTTCAATGATCCTTCGGGAATAACAAATGCGGAAGAATATAATTTTCTTTTTGGTAAAAATGGAATTTTAAGTGGGTCAGAAGAATATAAAATTGTTGCAGCTGGTTCATTTACTGATACTATAAATTATGATTCTGATTATTCGGAAATACAAAATGGGTTAACTTTATCGATAAATTTAGAAAACCCAAATATATTAATACCAACAACAATAAATCAAGAAGATTATAAACCAAACGAATGGTATAAATCTTCTATAGGACAGTTTTTTAATTTAAATTCCGATATAAACAATTACTTCAACACAGTATTGAACAGAGGTCTTAATCAATATGAATTAGAAATTGAAACTCTAACAAATAAATTAAATGCAGCAAAAGAATTTGTAGAAAAAGTTCCAAATTTTATTGCGAAGGCCAACGAATGGATAGAAAGTAGATTATTAGATTGTTGTAATGCCGAAGACCCACCTTCCGAACCGCAACAATATAGCATAGGGCCAATCGATGATATTGATTATTCTGGAATTTGTACTGTCTTGCCTTATCCGGGATCACAAATAAATCTAAATCTAAATTTAAATTCAATTTATAATTTTGATTATGTGACTGTAGATCCAAATGGTTTAAACTTTAATCGATTTTTTCCGGCGACTGGAAAATGTTCGGTGGAAAACTGGGGGTATCAAAGTCCCAGTAGATTCACAAGTACTTCACCTGTCGTCACTGATGACGGAATAAATGTTTGGCCAAAATACTTTGGATATTATGCTTACATCGGTCCTGGTACTTTTGAGTCGTTACCTTATTCGTTGGGAAATGTACTCACCGATTGGATAGAACACATAGATGATAATTTACTGGTTTACACTGAAACTGGTGAAGGTAATACCTACAGTTTTGAAAATTGCTCCAAAAACAATCAAGATTATTCAGTAATAGTTAGTTCAGATCAATTATTATATAGTCCGAATCAATGGTCTTTAAGTTCACTAAACCTCACTAGCCAATGGTCAAATTCTAAATACAATGGTTTGAATCTTCCAGAATATCGTTCAGAAGAAATTGGTAATGCAAAAGGAAATATAACACCTAGAAGGTGTACGGGTAGTGCTCTTAGAAATAATTTATTATTTTATGGGTTTGGTGACATTTCATTCACCCCCTGTGGTCAAACTACCGGAAAGGTAAACCCAGGATTACCAGCAAGATTAAGAGAATATATTTTTGGTAACGATAATGAAATACAAAATTTTTCATTTCCGGCCGGCGGATTTTATTGTTATGGTGATCCCAGAATAGAAGAAAATAAAGATGCAAATTCGAATAATTGGTTTCCATATACTCAAAACTGGTGTTCCGATTGTCCTTGGCAAACAAGTAATGAGGAAAACGAAAATTCCCAATGTTATAAAGTAACAAGATGGCTACCAGATTATTATGGAGTATCTGGACCTTCAGCTGAAAATTTCTTTTGGGAAAATTACAGAAAAACTTTAGAAGAAAAAATAAACCAAGACACTCAAAATTCTTGCGGAAGATATATTCTCAGACCTTTTTCTATTATAGATTTATATACTGATATTTCTGTTGATAATCCATCAGTATTCTCCTTTCTTCCCACCTATACTCCGTTGGGAACTTGTTATTTTACAAGAACAACGGAGCTGCTCGGCGGCGAGAGCCCTGGCCCAGTTGAGGAAGGACCATGTAAATCACCGTCCTATGGTAATTTCACAAGTTTCATGCCTTGCGCCGACCCCGACAACGATGGTGTTCTGGGCACATGGAATGCTCCAAGAACAATCATGTCTTCTGTTGGTATTTGGTGGGCAGGCACGGATACTAAAACTACATGTTATGATTGTGGATTTGCTGGTGGTCTTTGGCTTCCTTCATTTATATTAGAAAAAGAATTAACACAAGATGATCAAATAAGCATTTGTAGACCTGGTGGATCTGCCTGTTTACAAAAAGGTTGTTCTGATCCGTTTACCGGTAGTGTATTTTCCAAAGAGCCGGCGGCGTGTATAGGATATAACTATATCGATGGATTGGGTGAAATTCCATTGGTAGTACTTCCTCCTGGAAAATGTTTAAAATGTAATAACTTTTTAGAAACAGAAGAAGATATAAAATTTGATAAATCAAATTGTTGCAATTGTAGTGAAGAGCAAGAAAAGACATTCGTAGATTATAAAACAGATGCAAAATTAGAATGGTGTAGGGAATGTTCAAAGAATACATTTGTTAAATCTTTACCGCAGTATATTGGAACAGAAGACAATTGGTATAACAACTATGGATTTATTTCCGGAGGCGGTGACGCATTCACGGACTTAGATGGTTATATTGGTTTGAATGGAAATCTTCAATCAACGCAAAGATGTATAGAAGAAGACAATTGCTATAATAAATTATGCTTTAATCCATTATATTTGGAAGCTGAAGGTAGAAGAGCAGAACAAGAAATAAAAATATTAGAAGCACAAATAAAATTACTTCAATATACTAAAAATTTAGCACAAAATGGCATTATAACAAAATTTAAAACGGCATACGATGAATGGTGGAATAGAAAAGCATTTTTCTATTCTAAGATGCCGGGGAGTAATGTATTTACTGATTTATCAACAGGAATTACTGGAAGTATAAGTGGGGGTAGATTAACAGAAATACAATCAAATTTATCTTTATTTAATATTAAATCTATAAAGAAAAAATCAATCAGAGGTAGTAGATACGAATTACTTGCTAAAAATAAAGGAGTAACTGGATCTGATATTGGGGAATGGTTATACAACTTTGCATGGGATGTGCCAGCACAAAATCAACCAATAACACAAGTAACAAATAAACATCCATACTATTCTCAAAAATATCAATCACCATTCATATCTCAAAGACAGTTGTTCAAAAACTATAATTACTTTAATTATAACAAATTTAACGATTTTCCGTTTTCAAAATATGGAGAACAACCATATTCACCAGATGAAAATAAATGTTTCACTCTAGTCAATTCTGAAACAGAAATTCTGTCTTTACCCGTAACACAGGTTTCTGAAGTATTGCAAGAATTTGAATTGGAATTAAATCCACTTATACCCCACACACAATTAGATTTAATTAATGTCTCCGAAATAAATTATCACAATTCATTCAATATATTTAAAATAGATGATACGACGATTCCTGCAAATCTAAAGAAAGAGCAATTATCGACATATATTAGAATTGAATTTGAATCTCCAATAGGGTTGGATAGAATTGTAGATTTTCCAGATGGATTTGTTAGAGATGCTGGAACAGAATATTTCTTACCGTATTTAATATCATTGACTGCTGGGCCCACGGGAAGACAGACTATAAGAAATAATGTAGTAGTAATAGGAATGGATCCATATGGATTTGATGTTGCAGTTAAAAAATCTAGAATTTCTGATGAGGAAACAGATAAACAATATCATTGGTGGGAAGAGTATAGAAATTTAAATGATACTTCTTTGACTAATAACGGTATGGATTTGTGGCCAGAAGTTGGATTTGAAACTTCTTATCCGTATTATGCATCAGATCCAAAGGGATGGTGGTGGAAATCTCCTTGGTATCACGGCGAAGGAACCCCAGATCTTAGTCTGACAAATAATAATAATTATGATATATTCTCAAGATCTGCGGATGTAGATCCAGAGTATAAAGAAAGCGCACATGGTAGTGGTTATCTACAATATTCCTATAGAAGAATAAAACCACATAGATCGTGGTGGTCATTCCACATACCTAAGAATATTTTTGTTCCACAGAAACTATTCCCAGTATTAGCAAAGAAGTTTGGATCTTTGACTGGAGAATCCACCGGCGTTATCGGTGACATCTATGCATACAAATATCAAGATTATTATTGGTGGTATGGTGATGATCTCGATAGATGGCTAAGAATAACAAAAGAAGGAAAAGAATTAGCGGAAAACATTAAAATGTTAAGTGTTAATTCTGCTGAAAATTTCCAAGATCCAAACGAACCATTATCAAATTACGCACATGTTCATCCAGATAATTCACTTCAATTGGTTGGTGGTGCGGTTCAAAAGTATTTCTACGAAACCACCATGCACTGGTTGCGGGGCGATTTTATAATGTACAAACCAGGTTTGCTCACCAAAGATGTTTGGAAATATGACATTACAGGTGAAACAGATTATGGACTAGTTTCTCCAAAAACCATGTCTCCCAACTATGATGTTTTTGATGATAATTTTTCTGCTCAATTCATAGTTTTCTCTAGAGAAACCCAAAATATATGCAAGTCATTTACCTGTGCCAATCCTAAAGGAGTGATTTCCAATAATAATTGTCCAGAAAATGATCCATATTGCAACTGTCCCGCCAAAGATAAGATGCCCAAAGAAAAGGAACCAAGTTATATTGAACTTTATAGAAAATATAAAGAAATAAAAGAATGCGAATTAATAACTAAAAATCTTGGCCCTGAATACCTGGGTTGTATATGGAGTGATCCAGCCAATCCATGTAGTTGTAATTGTCCAGAAATTGGTTCTAAATTTATAGAATATTTAAAATATACTAGAACATACTCTACCTTCTGGGATACACCAAGAGCCACTCCACTTTTAAGAAAAGCATTACTAAGTCAACTTGGTTCTCAACAGATATCTGTTAAAGTTCCAGCAACAGGAAAGATTAAAGTTGGTGATGTGATAAACATAAACCACTATGGTGCAATCAATCTGTCGTTTGAAAGACAGGAAAAGAACCTACATGGTAGATGGTTAGTTGCTGAAATTGTTAATTCATTCTATAAAGATTCAAATCAAACAATGAGAATGACATTGATTAGAGATAGTCTTTCCGTAAAACCAGACTTTACATCCAATCTGATTAATAATATGTTAAAAACTATGTCTAATGTTGGTTCTTTCTTAATTTAATATAAATAGTGGCATGAGCCAAATAACCTCCAATCTGTATTCCGATATTCCCTTTTTTCTGTCAAGAAATACATTTACAGATGATATTAATTTAAAAAAAGACTTAAACTGCATAAAGCATTCGATAAAAAATATATTATTAACTAGATTTGGCGAAAAACCATTTGATTATAGATTTGGTAGTTCCATACAATCTTTACTTTTTGAAAATATCGAAGATAAAGACATGAGAATGACTCAATATAAGGTTCAAATGGAATCTGCCATCAATACCTATGAGCCAAGAGTAGTCACAACTGATATTACTTTTTCTGTTGATAAATATAATCTCTATATTGAAATAACATATCAGGTTCTAGTGCCAAGAACAGTTCAAACATTAGTTATAAGCGTAGAGAGGACTAGATAATGGCCAACACACCAGAAACGACATTAGGTAAATTAGATTTTTCTGAAATTAAAAACAGTTTAATTGATTATCTAAAAACACAATCAATAATTAAGGATTATAATTTTGAAGGATCCGCAATAAGAACATTGATTGATCTAATGGCATATAATACATTTTATTATGCGTATTATATGAATATGGTTTCTAGTGAGATGTTCATAGATTCCGCACAAAGAGTAGAATCGTTAATATCTCTAACTAAACCTTTAGGGTTTACCGTTCCTGGAAGAAAATCAGCAAGAGCGAAAATTCAAGTTTCGGGTGTAACCTCCAATCAAATAGAAAAACATTCTATTTTTTATGGAATAAATTCAGACGGTGTTGTTTATAGTTTTAGAAATTTATCAGCAGGCGCGATGATCGATAGCGATGTTGTACTAGAAGTAGTAGAAGGAACACTTGTAATTGATAGCTCTGCCCAGGTTGGAATAGATGTAGAAAAACAAAAATACTTTATTCAAGATCAAAATGTAGACCTATCAACTATAAAAGTTTTAGTATCGGAATCTGGTGGATTGCAACGAGAATGGAAGTTGGTAGGAAATATAGGATCAAATATAATAGAGGATCGTATATATTTTATAGAAAGATTAAGCACTGGTGGATTTGCTATTCAGTTTGGAATAGAAAATAATTTAGGAAAATCTATAGATCCGGATACTGATGTAGTAGAAATTAACTATATGATTTCTTCCGGAAGTGTAGCAAATGATATTTCAAGTTTTAGTAATGATAGTAGCAATACCTTTTCCTATAGTAATTTGTCCATAAATGTTGCATGTGAGGAGTGCTATAGATCGGGTGGGGGGTTAAACCAGCCGAACATAAATCAAATTAAAATGTTGGCTCCTAAATGGTTTTCATCACAGGGGAGAGCAGTAACTAAGTCCGATTACACTGCACTAGTATATGAAGCGGGAATTGATTTTGGAAAGTTTAATGTATTTGGAGGCGAGGAAATATATCCACCCAAATATGGAAGAGTTTTTATCTCTATTGCAAATGACATAGAACCACAAAAGAAGAAAGAAGTAATAACACTATTAAAGGAATATTCTGTTATAACTGTTTTTCCGGAATTGGTTGAACCAAAAAGCATTTCATATGAAGTAACACTCAGAGCAATAACCAAAAATGCTTATGCATCTGCTAAACAAAAGCAAGATATTTCTAATAGAATCAAATCATATATTTTAGATACTTACATAGAATATAATAGATTGGATAGTTCTTTCTATGCTGATGAAATATCGGAAGATCTAGAAAATACATTTGAATCAGATAAAATAGAAATAAGTCCAGATGATTTTATAATAACATTAACGGCGACTGGAAATATAAACGAAGAATTAAATATAAGCAGTGGTAACCAATTTAAAATTGAAAATTCAGATTTAATAAAAATAACCGATGATTTTTTAGATACTCAAAATAGATCTATTGCACTATATGTTAGAACATCCCCTTCTACAAATAGATCAAATTTTATCAAACTATTAGCATATGATGCCAATGGAAATTTATTAAATGGTGATTTTGGTTTAATTAATATCGATAAGGGAATAATAACAATTCCTCCAATATCATCTGAAGAATACCAAGTAACCATACAATTACAAAAGAAATTAATAGAACCCTTTGCGAATAATCTTAATAATATCTTCATAAAAGAGGTTACTGTTATATGATTTCTCCAATAGTAACAACTCTATCTACAACATCTTTAAAATCTCAATTAGATAATTTTTTTCAAAAAATAGAATCCTCTGAAGATTTGTTGGAGGACTTATTAAGAACTGGTTTTGTTCCTAATGATGCGGGTTGTTCGTCCCTACATGATATTACTAAATATATACCACTTTGGGTTGTTTATGAGAAACAAGAACTGGAAAATGGTGGTAGCACGCAAATAAGTATTTTTGATTTTTTGCAAAAATATTATGATTGGTTATATTGCGACAACTCATCTGGTAGTCAATATTATTTGTCTTCTAATCTTTTGGATTTAATTGACATAGAAAAAACTAAAACTAATTTTTATGAAAAATTTGCAAAGAACTATGCAGACGGATTCGATGTTAAATTAATACAGGGCACAAATCCGGCAGTAACAAATGAATCTTTTATTTCATTTATAAAAAATATAAGAAAGAATATACATCAAAGAAAAACAACAATAGAAGCAATAAAGTATTTCTTTTTAGTTTTATTTGCTATAGATGATGTAACCATATACGAACCAAAAAGAGATATATTAAGGCTAAATGGGGGAGCATTTAGTAATGAAAATTTTAGTTTCATAAATGAAGGTGAAACTGGAGATTATGAGGAAAGAAGCGATCTGGCAGGATCATATCTCAATCATTCCAGAATGCAGGATTCAAATTGGATTCAGGAATATTCTTATTTACTAAAGGCTGGTTATACTGCAGAATTATATCGTGAAACCTATTTGAACATGCTACACCCTGCTGGTCTGAATGTATTTTTGGAAAAAACAATAGAAGATTATCAGGGTCCAGAAAATCCAGATGTAATACAAACTCTTTCCGAAATACCTTTATTGGAAAATTACGCAGCGTATGAGTACAGCACAGATTATACTACTGCAATTTCTAGTTTTAATGGGGTAACTTTATATGGTCTTACATTTTGTTCTGGATGTACTTCAAAGTTTGATCCCTTTGAAGCTGCTACCCATGTATTTCCAAAATGGGCAGGTTCTATAGATCAAAGTATTACAAATTTTTGGGGTATAAATATAGATGCCATGTTTGGATTTTTTTATGAACAAGGGGCTACTAGTCCAAACTATGGTCTTACTTGTGGCAATTGTCCATAGTAAAAGGAGAATAAATGGTAAAAAATCCAGTATCAAAATATATTAAGGGTTATGGAATAAATGATATAAAATATTTTATTCTTGGCGATACCGATTCTACCATTACTTCCGACACATCGGATTCATTTAAAACTGGTTGGAGAGATGCACACCTTTCATATAAAATTACAAAAAATGATATATGTGGTGTAGTTCCAAATAATCAATGGAATTATTCTTCATTCTATAATTATTGGCAGTCAAATTTAAATACATCAATTACAAATTTTTATGTATATGTTCCAGAAACGGGAATTGTTTATCTTTGTATATCTAATAGTTCTTACAATAGAAGTGATCTATCTGGAGATTTTGTATCAACAGTTAAACCAGTACACCAATATGGTATAGTTAGGTATTCTGATGGATATATGTGGCTCGCTCTATACAAGATAACACCAGATTTATATAAATTTGTAAACAATAATTGGATTCCGGTTATAAGTTTTGATAACTTAGATATAACAAATCAAACCAATAACTATAGAAGAACTGTAAATTTTTGTTCAGAAAGTTCGACAACTACAATTGGAAATTGTGGAATATATTTTAACGCCGATACTCAAATACCATTATCGGATAGTACATTTGAAAATTACTCTAAGGGTGATTTATTTACTACATTGAACCTTTCATGTAGTGATTGCTTTTGGTTGTTTGAGGGAAAGAACGACAACTATACTTCTGTTTTTTATGGATCGAGTACCCCAGAGACATCTATAACAATACAGGATACAATAACAGAAATAGAGTCGTATATAAACAATAATATTATTTCTGTAAATTCTGCATATAAAAAATTATATGATTATTATATGCTAAATGGATTATTAGATGGTTGTATTATTTCTGCTTTCATCGATCTTTCCTCCTTAACTTCAAGTCAAAAAGAAGTAAGTATAGAAAATCCATCAATAATAATAAATTCTGGTTCTGGTTCTGGAGCAAAAATTAATTTAACTACTTTCATAAATTCATCCGGTAATTATGAAATAATAGGAATAGAAATAACCGAAAATGGTAGTGGTTACTATGATTATAATTTAGATATAGATTCTGGAATCTTACTTGGTATGTCTAAATCAACATTATTGTCCCTAATTAATTTAAATTTAGATATTACGGACGGAATGGGGTTTGATCCCGTAACAGTTTTAAATTGTAAAAACATCGAAACAAATGTTTCAATAGAAACACAATCCCTAGTGGACAATGGTATCAAAATACCGGAGTCAGTTAACTATTATACTTTAGTTGAAAATCCATTACAGGTTGTTGGAGATTTAGAAGTCTTGGCTGGTAAGTCATCTGGAACTAAGTTTACTAGAGTTATCAATAAAAGGTATACCGAAATACCATTGGCTTTATATTCATCTGGATCTACAGAAAGAACCAAATTAGAAAATAAAGCAAACTGGTCGGATATAACCATAAACAGTACAAATTCAAAATCTCAAAAAATTAAAATAATTGATGTAGTTTTCAGTGCATCTTCCTCTAGAACATTTTTAAAAATTGTTGGTGATATTAAGGATGAAATTGAAAACATAACAGACTTTTCAATAAGCGGAACAAAATACGATGTAATAGGACCTCCAACTGTTGCGACAGATCTTAAACAGTTTAGTGGTAGATTGGCAAAAGCAAATAAATTTACAAGAAGAACATTAGCAAATTCAAATGAATCAAATCCCACAATGAATATAGGGATGAATTTTAAAATAGTAGAACCAATTTGAGATTAATATATGAAAAAATTTCCACTTTCAGTATCCCCATATAATAGCAGAAATTCTCAATTCTTAGAACAGAGAATAACCGGAAATGTAGATTATAAAAATTATGTCTATACTGCATTTGTGCCCGGATACCCATTACAAGCACAAGAATTAAATGAAATACAAGAAAGATGGCAACAGCAAATGGAAATAACTCAAAGTTTTTTAACAGACTACATAACCAACACTGCTTCTAGTCAAACAATATCTTTTTTATCTTCAACCGGGGCATTGGTAATTGGTTTTGAACCATTTGAGGTTACCATATCTGGATTATCTGTAACATTAACATTAAATAGTGCAGAAGAAAATTATATATCGGTGTATGACAATGGTATGCGTTATTGGATAAAAATTCCTCAGATCTCATTAGTTGTTAATATGCAAAATTCTAATGAAAAATTAATAAAATTAAACACAAGTGTTACCTATGTCCCCTGTTCTTCATCTGAAGACGCAGAGGGATTTTATTTTAATGATAATTCCAGTGGAAGTTATGTTTCGGGAACTTGTGGGGCGGGAAGAATTAAAGTTGAAATTTTATCTATGGCCGAGAGCGCATCCTCATCCGTAAATGAAAATAATTTAATTTTTAGAATTCAAAAACAATCAGATGGACAAATAGTAGTTTTTAATGTAGGAACTGGGTTTATTATACCACAAGGAAGATCATGACTCTTCCAAATGATATTCTCAGAAGACCAGCAGCATTCAGATTGAACCCATATCCATTGGGTAGCAGAACATATGATGCTTTGGTTAAAAATAAATCAAATTATTTTTTATTAGCATTTAAACCCGGAATCGCACTACAGGCTGCAGAATTAAACGAACTTCAGGAAATTTTCAATCTAAATAACACATTAAATATTCATTTTTATTCACAATGGCCATTAGTGGGAAGCGAATTGCCTATTGAAAATCATGAACAATTATCAAAAAGACAAGGTATATTGTATAAAAATCCAAATATTTTAAATCAAAATTATCCCTTAATGAGTTCACAGATAGAAATGTCACGAATTGAATCTAAATTGAGAATTATATTTAACATTGGGTGGTATACTGTTTGTGATTTACAACTGAATAGAAACTATTGGTTTTATAATTTTGAACTAAAAGATATTTTAATAGACATTCCATCTACGGAAACTCCGAAACAGATATATCTAAATCACAAAATGGAATTAGTTAAAAGCTCATTCATAACAACCGAAGAAGGTTATTTTTTCAATGATCGTTCCAATAGATTCATTAATGATATAACAGATGGCGCGGATCGTATCAAATTAGTTATAACCTCTTTTTCTGAAATAAACGAAGTTGATGGGAATGTTCCAATTTGTAAGATAATCAATACAGGAAATTCTATAGTTTTAACTACTTTAAATGATTATGGAATAAGTGTAATTGACATATAAATAAGCAAGTAAAGGAAAAATATGCCAATTGATACAACTACAGTAATATCTGATCTAGATCCAAAAGATACTTTCTATGATTGGTGGACAAAAACCAATGATGAAATTATCGAAAAACTTAATTTATTGAAAGTATTTGGTCTAACACATGGCTCTGGTATTTCCTTATATGGTCCAACAAGTGGAACATGGCAGATTTCCATAGGTGGAACTTTACCCATAAGTGCTGGACTTACTTTTAATGGTTTTGTTGATTTTTTAGGTCAAACTGTTTTACCTAATCTTTCTTTTAAAATTACTGGTATCACTAGCGGTAGTAATGGATTCACATTTGGAACTCCAATTTACTACGACGAATCTTATGGATACACTGCTTCAAATGGTGGAGATCCTTGTACTGCCGAAGTAATAGGTCTATTAAGTTCGTTACAAACAAATTATTCGGTAGTAACAACATTAGGTAAAATAGATGGTAGTTTCAATAGCGTTGCGGGTGGGAATTTAACCGCTGGGAAAATTTATTTCTTAAGCGATACCATAAGCGGAGGAATAACTACCGCAGAACCAAATACTACAGGATCTGTTTCTAAGCCTGTTTTATATGCAATAGGTGCTACTTCTGGTGTTGTTCTACAATATAGAGGAAATTATTTAAATAGCACAGTCGGGGCGGCCGGTATTAGTGGTACTAACAGAATATTTGTCTCTCTTAATACAACATCTTCCACTACAGCAGGAATAACTGCAGGACGAGTAGTTTCCTATAATCCTAATATATCACTTTCGGAGTTTACTAGTTATTTAACAAGTAATGGTAGTAGAACTCATAGCGATAGATGGTTTTTAAGTAGATCTAGTACAAATTATAATAGTGTATTTGGTCACGAAGAGGATTATGTTGTTGGTGTGGTTGTAGATAGAATCGTAGATGGTGCAAATACTATATTTGAAATAGCAACCGCTGGAGATGTGGCAGGAACCATAGGTGATGGAACACTGGGAAATCATTATTTAACAAATGACTGGTCTGATCCAGCAGATCAATTAGTTGGCGGAACTGTGTCGGTTGCGTATAATGGAAAAATAATAGCATCACAATATGTTGCAAATAGATTTAATGTAATTAATCAAAATAAAAAATTAAATACTTCATCATTTACTTCCCAAAGTCTACAGGCTTCTCAAACAAATCCGATAGAACAAACTACTAATTTATTGATTAATGGAAATTTTGATATATGGCAAAGAGAAATCGGCAAAAATGCAGCATATACTGGTTCTGAAAATTTAGTATTTGCAGATATGTGGAGAAGAGTAGATGGATTGACTGCAACAGCATCAAAATACTTTTCTATTGAAAGAAAAGAGTTTGATGATTATCAGGAAGATGTTGAAGGAAATCCTCGGTATTACATTGATGCTGCATGTTTAGGAACAACCTATTCATCAAATGATTATGTAACGATTGGAAATGTTATACCAGATGCGAAGGCATTCAATGATCAGCAGGTTACTTTAAGTTTTTATGCAAAATCAAATTCTAGTCCATTAACAATATCAACATACTATGCAAGATATATTGACGGTGTTCAGGCTGATTATAATGAAATACAAGAATTTTCATTAGGTACTTCTTGGCAACGATTTGATGTATCCTTTACTATAGAAAATTTACCAGCAGGTGGAACTAGACAAAATGACTATACTGAAATTGGTTTTGATTTTATTCCATTAATTAAAACCACTATTGGTTCTGGTTCACCACTAGCATCATCGTCTTCTATTAGCATAGCATCGGTTTGTCTAATACACGGAAACAATATAGGATTTAATCACAATCATCAAACTAAAGAACATAATCTTTTAGAATGTAGAAAGTATTATTATAGTAGTTATTCTGAAAATAATTCCCCAGAAGATTCAACTATGATTGATAATAGGACACCAGATTATGGTATTTACAATCATATAATACTTCCAACTCATAATTGCAATTATATTAAATATCCAACAGAAATGAGAGCAGCACCAATTCTTACCATTTATTCCCCCTCAAGTGGAGCAAATGATGCTTTCAATGAAACATCAGGAAGAGATTGTAGATTGTCAGGCGGAACTATTGGTTATAATAATAAAAATAGATTAGTAAAGTCTGGATTAAATGTGATTAATACATCTACGACAACAACTGGAGCAAAGATTTGTGTTGTTCAGGGTATTGTTGATTATGATCGCGTGTACTACCACATAGTAGCAGATGCAGATTATTCACTACCAAGTTAAAAAGAGGTAAAAATGCCAAGTTGCGGTAATAGTTCAAATATACTCTCGACTCAAAACAATATAACTTTATCTACTTCCGGTGCCGGTTCTAGATTGGAATGCAGAATATCAACAGGTGATTATGCATCGGGTATAACTTCCGGAAATGTAATATTTTATAATACTACAACTAATAGGTATGAAAAATCACAAGCAGATGATCAAGTAACTGCAGAAGTATTTGGAATAGTAGAATCATATAATGCTTCAGATTCTTCCCTCACAGTTATAATAAATGGATCAATAAATCTTCCAGATGCATTATTAGAAATATCTTCCGAGCAAGGTGGTTCTGGTGGTAAAGATGTTTATTTTTTAAGTGCAGCAACTGCGGGTAAACTTCAAGATATTTCACCCACCGATGTCGGAAATATCGTTAAACCCGTATATCAAGTTGGACCACATGGTTCCTATACTGGAATAGTAAATAATTACATTGGTTATGTGGTTGGTGGAGAATCTGAAGTGCAATTTGATAGAATGCTTGGTGGTGGTGTTGGTAGTTTTTCTCTGTTTATGGATGGAGCAGAAATACCACCAGAATTCTCTATATGTGATGGAGAAACTTTAGTAAAGTATGACGAAAATCCAAAGTTCATAGAAAAAATGGATTTAACTCTTCCTTATATTATGAAACTTCAACCTTTGGATGCTACTGGCTCTGCTATTACTCCAGATTCAAATTTTATTGGAAGTAGAATAGCAGCAGATAGTAAATCTTCTCTTTCCTCTAGACCAGAAAAGGCACAATATAAATTTCCAACTGCAACACTATGGGGAGCAGACACCACTTACTATTATATAAAAATTGATCCTGCTTCGTATTCTTATACTACATCATCGTCTAAGCCAGTTTCAAAAATAAATACATCCGAGCATGTACTTTCATCTGGGTATTCTATGCCACCTTTGGGGTTGAATTATAATTATTTCTTCTTTGGTTCGAGCAATGGATTATTCGGTGGTAATTTTTATATAAATGCATATCCTACTCTTCATGGATTATTGACACCGAAAGTTTCCTTTACCAACGATATACTAACCTCCAACAATAGAAAATTACAATCATTTTCTGCAGATTTTTCAGGTGGAAGAGTTGCAGATGCTGGGCCTCTTAGAGTGTATATAAAAACTAAAAGTTCTGAATATAAATCTCTGGTTGTTCCTAATGAATTAACAATCAATAAATTAATAGTTGATGGATTGACTCTTGGAAATTATGATCTGGCACAAAAAATATCAAATATAGAAACAAATTTAACAGCGTGTCTAAATCGTCTTAGAATAACTCCGGTATAATAACATGCCATCTAGTCAAGGTAGCAGTCGTTTACTAAAAACAACAGTCCAAAGGATTGTTGGTTATACTGGTCCTACCGGTCCGATGGGAGTCACTGGTCAAACTGGATCAACTGGATCTACTGGTTATGGTCAAACTGGATCAACTGGGCCAAGTCTTGTAAATATTTCATTAAATGACAATAAGGTTGTAAGTACATTTAATGACAATGTAAGTTTTCAAACTGAACAACAAATAAAAGGTCCAGATGGTAATTATTTAATAAATGCATCTGGTTCTACTTTAAGCAATAAACCAAACTTTTTTCGATTAAATGCCACCACGACATACGACGGTGCAATTAGAGACATACTATATTTTAAAAATCTTGCAACACGAACACCCGGTGAAATTAATATAGTAAGTAATGAAAATGATATAACTGTGACATATACATTGCAAGATGTAGGAAATGCAGTTGTCACCGGAGGAGAGGTTGGACAATTACTAATAAACATACCAGGAAACGATCAAGTCGGATTGACTGGTTCATTTTATAACGAAGAAGAATATGCAATAAATGTTGCTATTGCAAATGTTTCCGAGAGACTTGAAATTCTAAATGGAACCAGAGATGGTATATATTCATATTGGACATGTGATCCGGATAGAGCAAATATTTTTTATATCTCCCAACCATCAAATACAACAGGAATAACCACAAATAAACTGATATTAAAAAATCCATCAATATATGGAATATCAAAAAGCATAACAGTTGTATTTGCTCCAAACACACTTAATAATAATCCAATTTTATATCAATATACAGATGATTCTACAATACTACCAACTACACAATATTCAAATATAAATTGGCCAACGGGCGATGCTCCATGCTTGAGTGGAAACTATGATATAATGAATTTCATATACCTTCAGGGTAGTTGGTATGGATATGTTCTTAGTTGGAATACCCAAACTCCAACTGCTGCTGGTATTAGTTATGACAACAATACAGATAGAAATTTATTATATTCATGTAATGAACTTTTGATAGGTAGCTCTCCATCTTTAAAATTATTACAATTTGGTTATTCTAATTTACTAGAGGGAATTACATACGGAATATGTTGTAATGAAAATTGTGGATATACTGGATCGGATCCAATTGGGTGCACTGGTTATTTTGTTCCAGGAGTCACATATCAAGCAGGATTAACACTTTGTGATGCAGAGGGGGCATGTTGTATTCGCGTGGACGAATCGCTCACAGGAACTATATGTCAAGAATTAAAATATTGCGAATGTTCTAAAATAGCAAACGAATCCAATTTACAATTTAAGTGGACAAAATTTGACGGTATTAAAAAAACATGTGATGATTTTGACTGCTATAATTCTTTTAAATCTATAGGTGCATGCTGCAATGGTTCGGGTGAGTGTTTCCAAACAAGTGAAATAAATTGTGATGGTTATTGGCAAGGAAGTGGTGTAAAATGTGTTACATCTGAAAATTTAAATGTATGCTATGATGGTTATGGTGCATGTTGCGATTCGGGTATAACATGCGAAAATAATATATCAGGTGCAACTTGTTTTTCTTCTGATAAAACATATTTTGGTGATCAATCAACATGCGATTCTATTGATTGTAGCATCGAAACTATTCCATGTTTTTCTATAATTCCAAATAATACTCTTAAAATTGGAGATGTATATGAAAATGGAATAGTTGTAGGTATATTTAATCCTAATGGTTCTAAATGTTTTGGAAATTCTATATTTGGTGATCCAGGAACTTCTTTAAGAAATTACTTAATAACTGGTTCTGAAGAAAAATTAAAACCCTATAATACCATATATGATTATTCTGGTTATGGTCAAACTCTTTCTGGCAACTGTGATGTTGATTCCGATTCTTATATACTCTTAATGTCAATTCATCCCGTAACGGTAAATAGCAATAAAGAGATTGTTGAATACTTTTCAAATCCAGAGGATACAAACATATTTAAATGGAGTAACGGTTCAGACTGCTCTTGGGGTCCGATGATCAATCCAAATACTCTTTTAGTTGATAATATAAATGTGGATTCATATAAAGAGGGTTATTTATATAATTACAATATATCAGGAACCAAAAAAAATGTATCAACTTTATCTTTCCCTAAATGTCAACAAATAAGAGAAACCAATATACCTGATGATTGGTTTCTAAAAAATCCAAATACATCGTTCAACGGAAAATGGTATAGAAATTGGGGGTTCATGAATACTAGCAGAATAATAAATTCTGAATATTATTATTACGCCGGTATTAGTATGAGCGGCATAGATTCTGCTCAATACGAACCAGAAGACACAGAAACACTTACTATATCAAGAGCAGTATCTTTATATAATAAAAAGTATCCACAAACAAATAAAATGGTTTCGGACTGGTATGTTCCCTCTCACGATGAACTTGCATTTATAGCAAATTCTTGCATAAGAACAGATGATTTAAATATAAATACACATTTGCTTTTAAATGAAGGAACAGTAATGAATGGATGGTATTGGAGTTCAACCGGAACATTTACAAAAGATTCCAATGAAATGTTACTAAATCATCCAGACGGATTAAAATCTGGAAGTTCTGCTTGGGCAATATATTTTGACTCAAATAGTTTAGATGATTTTTTGGTTTCTAAAAAACAAAGATCAGAAACTTTAAATTTAAGACTAGTACGAATGATACGCTGCGACGGAAAATACAAAAATTTATATGATAGTGATAATAAATATTGGAAATTGCTACTATTAGATGAAGAAATTATAGGCAACATATGATAATAGGAAGTTCAGTATTAACAGTATCGTTATCAGGACCATCTGGTGGGATGACAGGCCCAACCGGACCGACAGGAAATACGGGTCCAACAGGTTCAGTAGGACCTAGTGCTAGAGGATCAACTGGTAATACTGGTTTTGGTGTTTCTAATATAGTTTTTTCTAGTTATGGAGTTGCATCTGTTTCCATAGGTGGTTCTGGAAGTGTTTCTTTAAATTTGGTTGGTGATACCGGCGAAGCAAATGATACTGCATATGTTTTACTAAAGGGGCCTACAGCCCCAACCAATGGTGATCCTTTTTATAGCATTTTAAAATCTTCAGACACACAAGAAGAACAAAATAATTTAATAAAAGCATATAAAGATACAGAAGTTCAATTTAAAAAGATAATATTTAAAAGTTCTCCAGTTGCCAGTAATAATATTACAGTAACCGAGGATTCAAATTATATAGGAATAACTGGTAAACTTTACAATACATCTGGTGGCTCAGACGGTCTTCCCATTGGTGGTGAAACAGGAGAAATACTTTACATAATAAACGAGGGCGAAGGAAGAGGAATTCCAGAAACTAAATGGAATGAATCCACATCGTCTCTTTCAATGACGGTTGCATCCGAAGAATATCCAAGTGTAACTAATAATTTTCCTGCAAATTTAACAACAGATCCATTTTCAAACAATATTTCTGGTGATTCATTAGAATATGGGATGTATCAGGAAACTGTTTCTAGTCCAACACCATATGAATATCAATATTATAGAACAGAAACTGATGTTGGTTCTCCTCTAAGTGGAGAATATTTCAGTGAAACTAAAACAAATAGAATCTATTTAGGAACAACAGGAGCGACAGAACTTAATTTTGTATTTCCACAGTATGAAATAAAAACTTTGAGCGAACAAGAGGCCAGAGGTGCATTCACGAATAACGGAACACCATTAAGATCCTCAACTATGACCGTTGTAATTCAAAGAAGTAATATTGGATCTTGCTGTTTATGTGCATCGGGAGAAGAGGGTCCTAAGTGTTATGATTATATTCATAAAAACTATTGTGAATCTCTTGGTGGTAATTTTAATGTAATTCCATGTTACGAAAGAATCAAATCAGGAACATGTTTTCCCGAGGGAGCGTGCTGCGTAAATGGTAAATGCGTAAACACCAGTCTTGAGTTATGTAAAAAATACAATGGAGTATTTTTACCAAATGCAGTGTGCGATGGATTGGAGTGTCCAAGTGGCACTCCCGTATTAGGTTGTTGTTGTGTCGCTGGAACTTCAGCGGTTCTGACAGAAATAGAATGTAGTTTAATTCAAAATTCAACATTTACGCCAGGTGTAACCGGAGACGAATGCAATGATACATTCTGTTGCACCCAAGAAAGCTTCAAAGGTGCATGCTGTGTTGGTAAATGCTGTTCACAAGAGTTTCCCGATGCTTGTTTGTCGAAGAACGGCGTATTCATGGGAATAGGAAAAGAATGTTCAGAAGTTAATTGCTGTGGAACTATTTTTACTCCTGATTATTTTGGCACAGATTTAGCATCAAATTGGTGTAGAGGAACATTTGTAGATCCGTGTTATCCTATAGGAACAAAAATTGCTGGTGGATTTTTAATTGGAATAATTGGTGAACCAAATTCATGTAATAACTTTGGACAACCACAATTAGCATTTGGTGAACCGCTAGAATGTATGTGTAATCCTAGAGAGTCTACAACTATATTTAAAAATTGTAAAAAATATGAAGGATCTACTGGGGGATCGCTTAAATATTTTGCAAGAACATATCCAGTAAATGTAGAACAAAATTCTTTATCGACTGGATGTTTGATGAAACGAGGGGCCCCTGCGATACAACAATTATATAATTCCGTTTCTGGAAATATTCTAGGCGATACTTACGCAATACAATGGCCAAACCCTGCATTCTTCAAGGGTTCTAGTACATATTCTTCTTCATTTGCCCCTTATGCGTTTGATTGTAAAACATGTAATATTCTTTCCGAGATTGTTGGTTCACCAACACCAAATGCGAATTTATATAAATGGTTAATCCAAAAATTTTATAGAGAAAATGAATTACATGTTCTTTGGGCACTAATCATAGCACCCAGAGATGTTTCATATACAGAAGGAACAGAAATAAAATATGACTTTAAGTGGTCAAATATGTTTGAATCTAGGGCTACTCCTGGATCGGAATTCCTTAATAGTCAAGGAAGAGTTTTTTCAGAACCAGTTTCGACATCTCCAATTGACGGTTTATTGAATACTAGACTTCATGATTTATGGTCTGTTGCAAACTCTGATGTTTGGTTTAGAAATTATACTGGTTCTTCTGACTCGAATGCATATGATAGATGGAATTTACAAGAAAATAATCTATGGCCAGAAGAGGCAAGAACACCAGAAAAAAGAAATGAAATAAATCAAAATAAAGAAACATTTAGTAGATATTATGAACAGATGTGGGAAATTCACAATACGGAAGAAACAATTATAAAACAAGTTTCTAAATTAAATACACAAAATTATAATGGTTATTCTGATTGGTATATACCAAGTATAATTGAAATGAATTATATTGCAGCTGCATTACATCCAGAAAATGGCGACTTAAATCAAGCGATTGCTAATGGTGGAGGTCAAAAATTACAAGACAAACCATACTGGACATCTACTTCAATGTGTAGAATTTTAGATTGGTCTGAAAATAATATAAATTCTAGAGATTTTTACGAAATAGAAAATATAAACAGAAATGATGAATCAGAAAATGCCGTATTATATTCTAGATTTAGATTCGTTTCTGGTGATTATAATTTGGGAGATACCGAAGCATTTAATATATCACATCAGATGTGCAACGGAATTGGTATGTTGGTTCAAGATTTAAAAACTGGAGATATGTTTAATGTCCGAAGAGATAAAAAATATGCCAGATTTAGACCAGTGAGAAGAATTCCATTGGTAATCACTAGAAGAGATATAAATATACTAACCGAATATAGTTCATATAATTTTAAAACTTGTTCAGCTTGCGTAGTGGGTGAAGAGCCGTAAAAAGGATTTTTGATGTCAAGTAGCACAATTAATAAGTACATAGTATCTGGATCAACTGGCCCGACAGGAGCAACAGGAGCTAGAGGTTCTACGGGTCAAACAGGAGAATCTGGACAAAGTGGAGTAACTGGATCTAGAGGATCTTATATAGTTTCGGCATCAAATACTTCATCGGGAATAAATTTCACATTATCTTCCGGTAATATAATAACTGTAACTGGAAACTTTAGAGGTCCAACATTAGAAGAAAATTTAACTTCTGCGAAGAATATAGGCGATGATGGATATGGGTTTTTCAAAAATATATCATCGGGACAATTAACATTTAAAGGTTTAAGTGGTGGTGGTTCTTTAAGTGTATCCGAAGGAACGACCGCTGTTTTTATTGATACCATTTATGAAAACGGCGAGGGTTCTCTTGGCACTGTGACAGATAATACTTTAGTATATTTGGAAACAGAAAATAAAATCTCAAGCACTACTATAAAAACTGCAACGGATGGTGAACTTGGTTATTTGGACTTTGGTACAACAGGCGGATTTTTGAATGAAACCGTAAAAGTCAAATACTATGGCCCATTTGAAATAAATCAAATAGTTGGGTTGGAAGGAGAATTAGAAAATTTTTCCCAAGGAACAACCAATGGAATATATTTGAATGTAAGTAAAGCGGGGGTTCATGTTCTCCAAACTCCAATAGGGATTGCAGGATTTACTGGTTACGAACCAAATGTTCGTTATTCTACTGTTATAATTTTTGATGGCGATGAACTTTGGAAATTCCCACAAACAGTTTATTTTGAAAGTGGAGAAAACTATTTAACATGTGGTAAGACTATAGTAGGTCTTTATACCAATGGAACTTCAAGTGCATCCGTTCCTCCTGAATGGTCTGCAGTAGTTTCTGCTCGTGGGTTGGATTTGAATTTTAATTCACTAGACGACAATGGAAATCCATTAAGAGTTTCTGATGTTTGTGTATCTAATACCGTGTATGGTTCTTGTTGTTTTTCTACAGGAGAATCGACAGGCACCAACATCGGCAAGGATCCTAATAATAAAACATCAATTGATGATTTTTCCGGTGCAACCCCAAATCAAACTAGATGTATAGATTATGTAAAGAGAAGTGTTTGTGATAATTATTTTGGAACATTTACTCCAGGAAAATCATGTCAAGAATCTGGTTGTTTTCAACCACTAGGACTTTGTTGTAGCGAAGGAAAATGCATTGATGATACAACATTTAACGAATGCAATTTCTTTGGTGGTGTCTTCTGGGAAGGTGTTACTTGTGGGGACTATCCAAATAGCGATGGTCCAGCTTATGGAAATCCTGCCGAAACTGGAAGATTTTGTCCATCAAATGAACCATTTCCCCCAATTGCTTGTTGCAAGGACGGCATCTGTATAGGTGATACATATACTCGTTTACAGTGTGAATTGCTCGGCGGAATAGCAACAAATGAAACTCCTTGCTCTGAAGCAAATTGTTGCCAATATAATTTCTTAAAGGGGGCATGTTGCGATCAAGGTACATGTCTCGATGGCGATAATGCACTAACACCACAAGAATGTAGAGTTATTGGCGGAGTTTTTATGGGAGAAAACTCCACATGTTCTCAGGTAAATTGTTCATGTGTGGACTTTCCGACTGAAATAGATGATACTATTCCTGCTATTTGCGGTGAGGCCCCATGTGAGGGAAGTGATTGCCCCGATACTGTGGGTGCATGCTGCAAAAATGGTCAATGTAGTCAAAAAACAATAGCACAATGTGCAAGTGAGGCAGGACAACATAAAGGAGCAGGAATATTGTGTTCTCCTGACCCATGTAATACAACTCCTCCAACTTTGGGAGTTTGCTGTTACGAAGATGGAGCAAGTTCATGTCCGGGGGCGTTGGTTACAATTGATGCTTGTACATCTTCGGGTGGATCATGGAATGCAGGAACATGTGCTACGGTCGATTGTGATGATGATGACGGCGGCGGTGGCGGTGGTGGTTGTCCGCCCGGCTCTGGTCCTGGAACTTGTTGCTATAGTGATACTGGAAATTCTGATGGTACAGTTAAAAATTGTCAACAAAGTAATTGCATTGATCAATGTCCAGATACAATAGACGCAAGCGGTCAAACTTTATTTAAGTATGAAACTTCATTCGGAGGTACATGTACTCCCGGACTTCCAAATTCTGCTGACTGTGCTTCTGCAGATCAACCAACCGGCGGTTCTTGTTGTGCCTGTGCTGGTTTTGGAGTTAAATATTCAACATCTGGCGGAATAGTTGAAAAATACACAGAATGCAAACAAATTGGTGGTAATTGTGAAAGATATTTTCACTGTAGAAATGTAGATAGTCCATCTGATTGTAAAGATTATGAAAGATTTTCCACCGATGAATGTGATCCGGACACTTATAATTCACATTGTGATACTGCTTTAACTGGCACAGTTGAAAGATGTAAAGATCTTCAATGTACTAATTTTGATTGTGAGTTACCTCCATGTGGATCAAACTGTACTGCTACAGAAATAAAGCAAGATTTAGAACTATGCAATGACTACTGTAGTACCACGCCGCCAGAAGACCTATTGTGCGGATATGATAATACACCATGCACATTTCCTTGGGTTGAATCTGGCACACCATTTAGTTACAGCGTGCAACCAAACATGGGTGTGCTTTACAATTCTGGTTTTTGGATTCCACACAGTAATGGTCAATATGATGAGTTTTTTGAAAGACCTGGAGATGGTAAATGTATAGGAAATGCAGCAAAACAAACTATATCTTGTAGTTCAGCTTGTATAACCAATAATCAAAGCCCACGCACCGTATTTGGTTGCCCAAAATCTACTATTGGAATAGGCGAAGCAGAAAATATCAATAATGCCTGTCACAATGTTGATATATTAACAGAGGGAACCGCGTGGATGATGAGTTTATATGGCAATTTAACTGGTTTAGTTTTTCACTATGGAGAATCCAGCAAAGGATTAGACGCCAATAGGTGGGGAGACAAATTAAATGATGATTGGCCAATTGGTCCAGGTCCATACGATTTATTTGCTAAAGAATTCACATATGATGATTTCCTTGTGTTTTTAAGTAACTATAAACCAAATGGTAAACCCAAGGGTTATTTTGCCAATTCTGATACCTGGGCAAATGCAATAGATAAAGATCTACCGGCATTAGCATTACAATTAAGAATGATGGCGATTAGTGAAGGTCCAGGAGATGCTGCATGGAGAGACGGAGCATATATCGGTGGAAATAACATGTATACCACTGGGTTTGAATGGCCGACTGATTGGGAAGATTATTATGATGGCCTATTTGGAGATGGTAAAATTCAAGTGCCCGGCGCCACGGACCCAATTCAACCATGTGACAGATTAGGAACATGTTGTAATTATGCTGGTAGTGGAAAATGTTATATAACAACAAGAAGTGATTGTATTCAAAATTATCAAATTTTTGACGATAATGGAACTTCTGTTGTTAAATTAAGAAAGCCATATATTCCAGGAGAAGACACTGTTTGGAAGGGATCAAATTATGTTGCTGCACCAAATAATTTATATCCAACAGATCCACATTTTAAAGACTGTGGAACAATTATAATACCCCAGTGGGATGCGTTAGGTATGGGTGAAAATAATGAAATAAGTGGATTTGCGGAATTGACCAATCAACCAATAATAGACCCTGGCGCTCCAAATAGACTAACTATTCTTAAAGAATTTTTACAAAAAGAAATGGTAAACAATCCATGTAATATTTGCGCCATAGAACAAAAATATCCAGCTAGAAGTTGGGCATTTGGAAATATATGGGAATTGAATACTTTCGATAAACTTGAAAATCAAGGTTATTTAGAAGCATATGGAGAGGTTCCTCCAGATACACTAACATATACAAATTTAATAAATGCTCGTGGTCAAGGACTTGACATAGACGGTGCAGGATCTACTGCTGGTAATTTACCACAGGTTGGTTGTTTTGGTGAATTGGCAAATGTATCAAATTCATACGATGAATCTATATCAACTGGAGGATATTGTTGTTGGTGTGAAGACTCACCTTGCACTTCTCCATATTATAATCACTTTTCGGTAGAGGTCAGTACAGTACCGTTCACCGAGAGCGAACCATATGGTGGTCTTACTGGTGCAAATTTAAATCAAATTCATCCAGTAGGATATAGTTATTTGTATCCATCGCCATGTACTTCGTGCAATATAAATGGAATTGCTGTACAAAATAGAAAATCGTTCAAGGACAACGCAGAATCAACAAATATTCAAAGAGCAGTTCTTTCCGCATTTAGTAAATATGGTTGTACCGTTGGTATAACTGGTTCTTTTATTCGTGAAAAATTTACTGATGCCGCGAGCTGCGGTGGATGTTATAATTCTACTACTTACTTTAAAAATAGTTCGTATAATTTTATGGGTACAACATACACATATCAAGGAACTATTTACAATTTAAATTCTATTGGGTTAACCACAGAATCGTGTCCACCAAATGATAAAGCATCAATATCATCTTCAAATATATCAAAGTGTAAAACTGTTGGAATCAACTTTGGTCCTGGATATGGTTTTATTTTGGATCAAGATGGAAATAATGTATCAAATTTAAATGAATTAGGTAATACATCATACCCACCTCAGTTATCGCCTGTATATGTTTATGATCCGTTCAGCAATGCTAGTTATTTTGACGAATTGAGGACCACTACTCAGTTTTATTACCCCCTAAGTCGCGCCGGTTATTCTTTGAGAAATTATGGTCCAGAATCAAATGCAACTACCCTTAAACCAACAGAAGGAAATATAAGTGCAATTAATGATCCATTCGTTGGTCAAATTAGTCCTGAGTTAAATGTACAACCAATAGATACTAAAATTTCTACAACTCAGCAAAGAGGAAATTCGTTAATACGCTGTTTTTGCGCTCCAAGCACAAATGGTTTATGTAAATCCGCAGAACTAAGAGGATTCCCAAAACCAGCAAATGGACAGTCCAATGATTATTGGATATGGATTGCTGAAGACAATAAACATTATTATATAGGAAGAGGACCATCTACTTGTACTAATTGTGCCGGTGGAAAACAAATACATCCAAGTCATCCTTTGCAACCCAACACCACTAAAAATGGTGTTCCGATTGGAAAAATATATCACAATATTTCAAGAATAGGAACAAATGTACAACCTCAATTTTTTACAGCAAATGAACTGACAAATAGACCAAACGAAGAAGGGTATAAATGGCCTATTATTGGTGCTGGTTCATTTACCGAACAAGTTAGCACCGCAACTGCAGATCCTAATATTTATGAACCAAACATCAATGCAAATTTTAGAGGCACTACACCATATGCTCGTCAATATGCATGGGACAACTGTTTGCATTGGTTATCTGGTTCGGATTATGGGCAACGAAGTTTTGAATGGGTTGGAAGAAAAAATTATATATGGACAACAAGAGAACTGGCAAATTTAAGAGCAAAATCTTTATTAACAAATAGTGGTGTCCAAAACGGTTACTATGGTATGTCTCACGCGGCCGAAGATATATTTGGAAATTCCGTTTCTGCATGGAATAGAGAACCCACAGATTACACTTGGCTGGATAGTAAAATATTAGATCAAACTATTGGTCAAGTTGGAGAATTTAATTTTAAAGGAAATGGATTGTTTAAATATGCAGGCGTCCGGTTTGATATATCTAGCAGCGATCAAGGATTTAATCAGGGTGATGTAAATATACCTTCGCAAGCCGATATAGAGGAAAGCACATATTTCACAAAGAGCACAGAAACTGGGGCTCCAGAAGACATATATCCAAAAGGTTATAATGGTTCATTCAATACTGTTAGATTTGGTTATCCGTGTAGCAGAAGCAGTGAGACTGTTAATGAAGCAAGAACTTTTTACTCAAATCAAGGTTGGGTTGGTTATTGTCAGAGATACTTGATCCAGATACCCGAAGGCGGCAACCTGTGCAACTACGGCGGGGGCGCACGGTTGTCGTGTAGCGAATATGGTCAAAAGGGTGGTTGTGGAGCGTTTGAAACTTGTTACGATGGTTGTCAGTGTGGGTTAGATGGATACACTGTATTTTAAAGGAGGTGTTCAATGGGAGGATTACCCGGCGGCGGTGGCGGAGTAGGTAAAATTGGTGGTGGTGAAAATGGAGGGCAAGTTTGCGAAGAATGTGGTGGAGTATCTCAAACTCGTGGGGGGGGTTATTGTAGTGCCGATAGACAATATTTTATAAATGGCGGAAATGGAAGATATCAATTTAATCCAGGGTCGCCATTAGGTACTTGTACATGGACTGAGTGTGTTCCTGATTTTTCTTCACCAACTGGAGAAACCTGCACAGAATATAATGAAATTCTAAGTTACATTGAATGCTCTTCAAAATCTAATGGTACATTTGAGATGCTTGGAGAGACAGAATTTACTACCGAAGAAATATATACAGATCTAATTAATTGCTTTGATTATCGTCATAATGAAGATAGATATAATCGAGACGGCGCAGGAACAATACTTTTTCAAAATAAACCAACAAAACGATTTGATGTAGATTACTATGAAGGGCCGCCGCTGGACGATGTTACTGCAAATAAAGGTTGTGGATTGGGAGTGGTATCAAATGGTCACGGAAGATTATCGACCTGCGACGAACCACAAATAATGGGTACTCTTTTAAACCATTGGCAATTTGGAGATGCAAGTGGTACTACCCCAAATGCACCAAAAACTCCTATAAAAAGTTGTCTTTTACCTAAAAACTGGACTCCCCAGGACACCATACGGTTTATTGATGATCATTGGCAAACGGTTGGTAATCCTAGTAATCGTGGGCCCGCACAACATCCACTTAAAAGAATGCCATCGCCATTTACATTTAGAAAGACCGATACTAACAAAAAAATAAACTATGCATCACGCAATAGCAAAGTTCTCCAAGTGACTGAAGAAAATCAAATTATTTATAAATTAATAAAAACAATACAAAATGGTAAATATATTGATATATGTGCTCCGATATTTGGAATGATTGAAGAATATCAAAATCTACCAGACTGCGTAAATACTTAATATAAATATCCTTTGAGGATTAAATGACATTACAATTTAGATCTAGAATAAAATCTGCAATAGACTATTCGTCAGACATAGCAAATGTCGGAATATGCTGCGAACATAACACTACTCCAGAATACACAGGAGAAGAATACACCGCGTATCTTTCTACTGCAAATAAATGCTACTCTGATCAAACTTCAGGAAGCCTTATAACCAGAACTTTTTATGCAGGAGTAACGGATGTTGCAAATTTTAACTGTCTAAAGGGAAGTGCATCTGGTTGTTGTTGTTCGTGTTTATATGCTAGACAAAGCCAAAAATATAATGAATTTTTAAATGATACTTCTTTATTTCCAGTAGATACAATTGAGGGAGATAAGAATAAATGTGATCAATATCAATACGATTTAGATATTGCGCTACACCCAGAAGTTGGATTAAAAAATAATGTTCCTCAATGTGAATGTGGAAGAATTGGTGGAGTATGGAGTGAAAATTCATGTCCATTACTTCAAGAAACTCTACCAACCGAAGATCCAGACGATGATCCATACAAATACTATAATTGGTTTCACGACGGAACTAGTTGGGTGTCTAGACCAGATACTGGACAAAACAGTAGAACGGAATTAATTAAAAATAAATGTTATAAAAACGATACTTTATATTTTTCATCGGATCAGACAGATCCAGAAGATCCAAAAGGAACTTGCTGTCTTGGTCCTGCGATAAATGGAGATTTGTCTTGTTACTTTGAGCTAGTAACCGAAAGTGCTTGTCAAATCCTAGCATGCGATCCGGATGTAACAGGAGAGCCTAATTGTGTGAGTAGCATATGGAATGATGCTAGTGGTGACGCAGTAGAGTGTGATAAATGTTGGACAGATCCCGTAGAGGGCATATGCTGTCCCGATATAAATGATACTACTCTTCAGGACTCAGATTTTGCTCAGACAGGAAATCCCGCAACACAATGTGGACCAATAGAAACGGGTACTGGTGAAGTAGTAATTACATTTGATTCTTCGACTGGATTATATACAAGAACATCTGTTGGGGATATAAATGATGATGACACAGTAGGAGATACTGATACCTGTCCTAGTGGATATAATTTTATTGAAAATGGAAATTGTTTAAATTGCACATATAAAGGACAATGTTGTGATAATAGAACATATACATGTAAAGGATGGAAAACACGAAACGAGTGTATAGCTGCTGTTGGTGGCAATGAAGCCAACATGAATTGGATTTCAAATTCTAACTGCATTACTTGTGATTATGGTCCAACATGCTGCAACTTTCCGACAGGAAGATGTTGTATAGATGAGGGCACGACAATAACATGCAATGAAAATTATTATAAAGGACAATGTGACGCGGCAGGTGGTTTATGGGGCGGTCCAAATTCAACCTGCAACGGTACGAATCCATGTGGTCAGGGGTTATGCTGTAATTTTAATGATAATCCAACAAATGATGTGCCGGCTGGTTGTAATCAGGGATATACTGAATCTTCTTGCTGTGGTACTATTGGGTGTTCAGAATCTACTGGACTAAAATTTGTTGAAACAGGAGATTGTCAAGAGGAATGTAATTTTGAAAAAGGCATTTGTTGTTCGACCCTACAAAACGGCACGGATAAAGTTTGTCATGGACATATCACAGAACAAGAATGTAACTTTATTAGAAACAGTGGTTTATACTTAGAAACAAGTTGGAAGAATTATCATAATGATTGTGTAGAAAGTGGATGTTCTGCCATTCCCAGAACTTTAGGTGTTTGCTGTCAGGATGGTGCAGTTCCACAAACCACAGGATCCTCCGATGGATCATACGAAACCTGTCTACTTAATATAAATGATACAATTCAATGGACGGAAGTGGATTGTTTATATAAAAATGAGGATGGTCAAGCTGTACCATATACAAATAGACAGTGGAATTCCGCAGCACAAACTTGTGATATTTGTACATCACAAACTGTAGGATTTTGTTGTGATTATGCAAATAATACTTGCACAAATACAACGCAATCACAATGCTGTGGTTCAGGTGGATGCATTGCAAGTCCAGTAGATAATGATACAGGAAAATATTGGTCTTCTTCATTTACCTCGTGCGATCAATGCAACATAAAAGGTAGATGTTGTTATGTAGAGTCAGAAAATACTTTAGATCCAAATATAAAAACCTTAAGATCTAGGTGCAAAAATGATATTACAAAAATAGATTGCATTCAAAACTATAAGGGATTTTGGGACTCAACAAATTCATCTTGTGCTGGATCAAACCCATGTAATTGGGGTCTCTGCTGCGTTACTACAAATAATATAAAAACATGTTATATTACAACATCTTCTAATTGTCAAGGTTCATTTAAGCCATCTGCACAATCGGGTTGGGATTATTCATCTATTGAATCTTCTTGGACTGGATTAGGTAATGGTCCTGCACCAATTGTTTGTGGCATTTGGAATCCAGAAACATTTACTAATCCAGACAATAAAACTGGTATTTCAGTTTCTCATATAAATTGTGTTAGTGGATTACATAACTGTTCTACTAGTATGATATCTCCCAGAGAGTGTGCAAACTGTAATTTCATTTGCCCATATAGCGGTGCGTTTTGTAATTTTAAAGATTGCACTGATTTGGATTGTAGTCCAATAGAACCAACATGTCAGTGTTTTAACGGAACATATGGTCAATATTTAGAGAGTTATAATAATGTCAAGAATAACATAGATGGTTCTAGAATATGCAAAACATGGTATGGAAATCAATCAACCAATTGTGTATGTGGAAGTTGCGATATATGTAATGCTTCTCCTGGATCATACCAACTAACAGTAGCACCAGAATCTATAAACGAAACACCACCAAATAATAAAGCAACATTTAAATTAACTGGATTTAATTTAAATAGAACACTAGGAGAACAAATTTTTGGTTATACTTTATCAGCAGTAACTCCAAATTTTAGTTTCAATCAAGACATAAACACTGTTGCTTCGGATTCTGATGTTGGATCATTTAGAATAAATCCAAGCACAGGAGTGTTAGAAGATACAATAAATTTTTATTCAACAGATGATTCTATTACAGAAGGATCACAAATTTTTAAAGTAGAGACACAAGTTGAATCTAATTTACTTTCTAAACAATGTACAATATATGACGATTCGCAGGCACCAGTATTTACCATAACCTTTGAAGGACCACATGGGCCGAATTGGGATCAAACACTTTGTGAAGTTTGCACCCAACCTCCAGGGTTTTCTTATACTAATTTAATCCTCAATACACAAAATGTAGATCCGGGAAAAACATATTATTGGGGCGTCACATTTGATCGTTTCCTTGGAACGGATTTTCAATTAAACAATAAATTATTAAATTTAAATAATTTTATTGGTATCACTGGAACGACCGGAATTGCAACCATAGATGATAATGGAAGATGGGTACTAGGTATTACATTAAGAAATGATTTTAGATCTGAAACCAATTCCAGTGGTGATAATGTTCCAATTGGATTTAATATTTGCATATCCGATCAAGTTCCATACCAAACATCTAGTGGAATAGGTGTTAGTGAATGCTATGGAAACGAGCAATCATTGTCTCTAAGAGATGATGGATCTCAACCTAAAATTGGACTTAAAATTATTGATACTATTAACGATGTAGCTACCTATCCTAGATTTTCCGAGTATATGATCGAAGGATCGAATACTTGGAATCAAATTCAAGTAACTACTCAGAATGTTCCACCAGGATCCACATGGTTCTATAAAATTTATGGAACTAATGTTTCAACAACAGATTTTATAAAAGAAGATGGAAGTCCATTTGGTCTTACTGGAATAATTACTTGTAATTTGTCTGCCGAACTTACAGAAGAAGGAGATTACTATCTCTCTATAGGTAGATCTAGTAGATTTAAAGCAGTTAGCGATGCAGTTGAAACTCCAGATGAAGGATTTACTCTTGGATTGTGGCCAGGAAGCAATGAATATTATTATTATCAAGCAGATGGAACTACATTTTATTATTTAAATGTATGTACAGGATTGCTGGCAGCGGATAGAAATCCCTTTGATAATTCCGGAAATTATCCAGGACCATACAATAATCCTTTATATTATCCAGATAATCCTTGGGGAATAGCAAGCACACGACCAATGAGTGTATATCCGGAAGGATTATATGTTGCCATAGGGTTTGCAAATTGGCCAACAATAAGTGGAGCATCAGATTCGTGTTCAGACTGTATGGTTGGTATTGTTGAACAGATTTCATTTGAATTGGGACTTTCAGGTTCTACTGGTTATTCCACTTCATCTCAAGATTACGCATGTGAAGGAAGAGATTACTTTTTATCATTAAAAACAGTAAATCATCCCGACGGAGCAACCTTTCCATTTAAAATTCTGTCACCAGGAATAACAGGTGCAGGATTAACTGGTTTTGCTGGAACAGATACCATAAGTCCTTGGCAAAATGGAAATGGTTTTACTGGTATGTTTACAATTTATGTTCCACCTGGCGGAAATACCGGATATGATGTGTGTAAGTTTAAAGTAAATTATAATCTTTTAACAGATGAAACTGGTTCCGATCCCGGAAAAACTTTTTCGGTCTATCTTTTACCAGAAGTAAATAGAGGAATAACTGGAGTTACTAGTGGTGTTTTTAATGTTTACAATTGCAATCAATGGCAGGCACAAACGCCACAAATTATCGTAAACACTACACCCTGGAATGGTACTTATTCTGAAATAGGAGAAGATCCCCAATATTCACTTCCAACTGGCGTAACTTATCAAATAAAAACAATTGGGTTAGATCCGTTTAATACAGCAACAACAAGTTATGGTGGTTATATTACAGGAACTGGTGCGAGCGCAAACAATCAGTTAAATTTATTAATAACTCCTGCGGCCGGATCCACCCTGACCACAGCAGATTTTGATCAAGTTACTGTTAATTTCTATAATTATCAAAATAATATTGTTACTAGAAACTATACAGCTAGTGATTTAAGATTTTCTCCAAATATTTTTGGTATAACTTATCCTGTTTCAATGTCTCCAGGATCTGCAGTCGAACAGGGTGGTATAACACTGGATGTTTTCTTTAAGATAAAAGATGATAAATTTAAAGATAGGGATCCTTGTTCTGGTGTTACCTCGGAAAATTTCACAATAGAAATTGCTCCGGGTCAATATATTGATAGAAATTTTGCACCTACAGATTATTTAATACCAACAAATTCCAAAGCAGTTAGAATAATTGAAAATTCATTACCTGCTTCAGATTTTACAATTTATGGATTTAAATTTAATAATGGTGTATATACTCAAGCAATTGGCGATTCCAATGTTCCAGAAGGAACACAGTTAGAATTTAGATTGTTTGCTAAAAATGTGTGTTTGGGTAATACATATTTTGCAAAAATAGAAGGTGTCAATGGATTCACTATTGATGATATAGATTTTACAGCATGGACAAATATTACATCTCAAAATTTTGGACCCTCTCCTCAAACTAAATTCTATTTTACTATGGGAGACGGAACATACGAAACTGGTAGAACCAGTTCTAATAGTATTAGAATAAAAATTAAAGATGATGCAGAAGTTGATCTAAATGGAAATGATGAAGGAATTAAAATATCTTCATATTTAACAGATACATCGTCATTTTCAAATTACAGTATAATAATTCGCGTTGAAGATTTAGGCGATCCAACACCCAGAGGAAGATGTTGCGATCTTGATACCACTCCATATTGTAGAGAAAATGTAAAAGAAGAGGACTGCCTTGGAATTTGGAACGAGGACAATAAATGTCCAACAAGAGATCAATGTGTAGCATCTACACCAGTTCTCGGTAATGTGGAGGTTGTTGAACCAACATTCCCATCGTCTGGTAAAGTTAGTCCTGGCAGTTTATATACCGGAATGAATCCATATGGTGACGATGCCCTTTTTCAAACATATGATATTTCAATAGAATCTTGCTCAGAATGCTGTGGGTATGAAGAAATATTCTGTTGCTTACCAAATACTGGAAATATTATAAAGGTATGTAAGAGAAGAGAAGATGGGACTGCACAACAATTGTGTGGTTTGTATGGAGGATCCCCAGTTGACAGTGAACAATCACCTTGTACTCAGCAAGTAACATGCTGTGATGATTTTACAAATACATGTTCAGTAGTAGATATAGATGCCTGTGTGGGTTTATTTAAAAGACAAGTTGAAGGAAGTCAAGATTCCACCTGCGCTGTTTGTGACTTTGAAACAGATGATCCAGCATGCACTGCACCAGATGAACTTAAAAATGTTCAATGGACATTACCAAGTCCTACTGCATGGGATAACTGGGCAACTGTTGTAGATCCTGTTATAACTAATCCAATTTTGGCCTCTAATGTATTGGAATATGCATGTAGAATGGATATATGCTGCAAGGGGGATGGCACTGGTTGTAGTAAAGTTGTTTGGAACTATAATACAAATGGAACCAGAGTCTTGGCGTCCGGGTATACTTGTTCTTCTGCAAATGGCGATGTTCTTTTAAGTGAAGAATTTAAAAATATCAATAATAATCAATATATTTCAAAGTGCCTTCAATATGGAGCCAGAACAACTTCTAGATGGCAACAAGCTTCAGGTGAAAATTTAGAGTTTGATTATCAAAATTTAATTCAACCAAATGTCCCGTATAAGGGAGAAGATTGTTATTTTGATGCATATGGAGTATGTTGTAAATTAAATTTACAAGCTTCCGATGATATATCATGTGCAGGAAGTAGAACTTCTAGAACTTGGTGCTTTAACAAAAATACAGGATCTAACCAACATAGATGGTTGTCATCAAAATACGAATGCAGTAATGTTTTTGTAAAAACACCAACCGATACCAGTCCAGTTCAAATAAACTTAGGAAAATATGATTGTGATATTTGTGAAAAATTAAATATTTTAGATACTCCTGCTACATCTAGCGATCTAGTTAAAGAAGAAAAATATTTCTATCCTGGTTACTTTAAAGATGGAAGTGGCATAACAAGAGATAGAAATCCAGGGACATTGCCAGGGTCTGTAGTAATGCACAGTTGCAATAATTGTCTAAAATCTACCATAGACTATCCTGTTTATAGAGATTATTTTAAAAACTTGCCGGCCGGCACCGCGGTGGCCAATAAATTTGCAGGATCAAATAATGCATTTTATTCGAATTTACAATACTATTCGGACAAAGACACATTTAGACAAACCCTAAATCCAAACAATACTCAATTCACAGAACAACAATGCTGCACAACACCCTCCGATCAGTATCAAGTTAGAAGTAATTTCTTAATTCCTAGCGCCACGCCGACACAAGTTATACCGTGTACTGTTTGTTCCAACGCAATATGTACATGTAACTATGGAAATCCCATCACATGTCCTACCTTTGATTTTAGTGATTGCGAAGATGGTAGTTCGCAGGATCCATATGGAAGATGCTGCATTAATGGAAGTTGCAGCATAAAAGTTAAAAGAGACTGCGAGCTGCAGGGTGGACTGTGGGGAGGAGCGAATACCACTTGTGCAAATATTAATGGAGGCCCACCATGTGATCTAGGAGCCTGCTGCAATGGCGATGTAGATGCTGGAGGAACATGTACGAATAATGTAATACGAGCAAATTGCAGTGTTGCAAACTTTAATCAAGGAAAACAATGCGGCGTTATACAAAATGGAATTCTTACATGTGCATCTGAACCAAGAGTGACATGTTGCTATTCAAATTATAATGGTTCTTCCACTGGAACATGTTTACAGAACATACGACAATCTCTGTGTCCCAGTAATAGTTGTGACACTTCTAACGGCACACTACCAAAAGGCACTGCTGTGTGTGATTCTTCATTGTGTTCAGATATGGATATTGGAAAATGTTGCACATCTGGCACTTGTGCGGTAAAAACAAGAAAATGTTGCGTTGATGGTGGTGGGACATTTACACTTGGTGGAAATTGTGATGGATCTAATCCTTGCAATGTTACACAACTTGGAAGATGTTGTTATAGGACAGTTTCAGGTAATCCCTCGCGGTGCAGACCGTGTTCAGGAAATGAACAGGAGATTAATCCGGTCGCAGCTTGTTGTCAATGTTTAGACGGTAAAACTAAAGCCCAATGCGATGATTTAGTAGGAAGTGACTCTTCTGCCCTAGATGCAGATGGAAATTCTGCCTGGAATATAAATCAAACATGTACAACGAATCCATGTCCAGTATGCGAAAAGCGTAAAAAGTGCACGGCGTGTCAAAGTGTATATCAAGCGGAAAATTCAGGAACAATTAATCTCATACCGAATATGGGTTCGTCTCAAACTACATTTCAGGTACAACAAAATGATGTTTATAATATTGTCTGGAAAGTAGTTTCTCATGATAGTAGTTGCACAACATGCAATACCAACATTGAACTATCAGCAAGTATAAACAATATATGTTGGAAAGACAATACCACTGTTGGAAATTTTGCTCCAAACCAAATTACAATACCAGCAACACCCCAGAGCATAACATTAACACGGCTCGATCAGACCGTAACCAAATGTTGCAATATAAAATGTAGACCGAATTGTGGCGATTGTGAAGTAAAATACTTTTCGGGACCGATAGTATCCAATGCAGGAATAGTTACTTCGGGGGGGTGCGGTGATACTTCGCTATGGAATCAAGTCGGTAATCCCAACGGCGGAAGTGCAATTTATTTGACCACCACAACTAACCCACAATTAGCAAGGAGTAATTTAGCAACATGATTGGAGCATGCTGTTTATCCAAAAATATAAACGGAAAAGAACTTTGCATTGAAGTTTCTTCTGAAGTTTGTTCTTATTATGAAGGAATATTCAGAGGAGAAAGATCTACATGTCCAAAATCTGGTTTTTGCAATGTTAGCGACGAAGGAAAGATAAATGATTGTAAATGGTGTTGTGGGTGTTCAAACGATCCAGTTCCATTTTGGCCTTGTTGCTTTGATGATGCCGATAAGGATGGCATATGTGATTGTGCACAATCATATGAAAACGAATTTGTAAATAAATGCTCAGGAACCGGTAGAGGTGAATGTAATAATGAAGGACATAGTAAAAATTATGTTACACCTGGTTATCTTTTAAAAGAAAAAGAAGAAGAAAAACAGCAATGTTTCGTTGATACTAGAATACCTAGAGCATGTTGTTTTATGTTATATAACGAATTCAATATTCCTTTGGGGATAACATGTCAGAATGTGTGCAGTGGAACAGAATGTGATGGTAAAAATACATCGTTCCCACCTTCAAATCCATCAATATATTCCAGTGGTGCTTTCTGTAATAAAAGATTAACAACTGAACAAACAATCGATTATACTTGCTTACAAGAGTCTTCTGGTATTTTAGGAAATATTGATAAAAATTTAACATACAAAAATAAAAAAATAGCACTAAGTAGAAATGGTGTTTGCTATAATTTAAAGAAAGATTTAAAAAATAATTATTCATACGATTGTAAAACTTCAAATGTTTCTAAATGTAGAGGTTATTTTGTTCCAGTTGAAACTACAGGAATTGAAAATATATGCTCTAGTCCATATGCACCTGTTGCCCCAACTATCTCCGAATTTGGAATACCAAATCCAGAATCAATGGATTTAAAAACATTCATTAACTTGAAATTATCATTCGGTGATTATTTCAGAGGAGCACATTATATCGGAATATATTCTCCTGCAACATCTGATCTATATGGTTCAGATATTACAAACATGAGAAAAAAACAAGATATTTTTAGATCATTCAGAGATGACAGAGGTGGATCTACTGCTAAATCTTGGGCACTATTTGCAGAATCAAAAGAAATAGTAACACCTTTATTTAATACTGAAGAAAAATATAAACAAATGGAACCCACTTCCTTGTATGATGGTTATTACAATACTTATGGAAATGGTTATAATTTTACAGGAATTGACAGTTCAACAATAAATACAATAAAATTATTCAATAGAAGAGCAATTCTTGGATGGTATGTACCTTCTATTTTTGAATTAGCGTTTTTTGCAAATATTTTAGTGGATAGTAGTGAAAATTTTTATCGTTACATTACAAACTTTAAACACTCATTGGGATTTAGTTACAATTATACAAGTTCTAGTACATTAAATTCTAAATTATTATATAATCAATCATTCAATATAAATAACAGTGACTTCTTTGGTGCTATAAAGGTATATAATCCCTATGGAGTAAATACAAAGATAAGACTTTTTAGAAAAATTGAATTGACATATTAATTTTGTAGAATATAATATTTGAGAGGAATTTTACCATGAGTGAAGAATCAAAACCAGAATTTAGAAAAGAAGAACCAAAACAAAAAAAATCATTTTTGAACAATAAGATCAATATGGTTCAAAGTTTCGCGGCCGCGATTGCGTCGAGGGGATTTAGTGACAATAAAGTTACTAAGCCAGTAAAACAACTTCGTGTTTTATCCTGTTTTGGTAATGAAAATATGGGAGGGGTATTGCCTCCTTGTGAACATCTTAAACAATCTCAAACTGAGGGGAAACACTTCTGCGGGGGTTGTGGGTGTGGAGATAGAAAAGGAACATGGCTTGTTGCAGAAGGTGATGAGTATAGTAAATTGGATTATCCAAAACTAGCATGTCCGTTACAGATGCCAGGATTTACCAATTATGAAAAGTCTAAACCAGACGAAGGGGATAATCCAATAACTAGAAGATACTATATTGAAAATATGTCATATAAAGATGTGGATCTTGTTCCCGTAACCGTACATAACATGCCAATTCCACAAAAACAAAATACTGAAAGTACGAATACAGATCCCCCAACAACTTAACAAAGTATAAAATAAAAAAAGAATCTCCGTATAAATACTACGGAGATTTTTTTATGCCAACAATAAATTCTAGAGAAGACCTAATAGATTATTGTCTTCGAAAATTAGGTAAACCAGTAATACAAATAAATGTAGATCATAAGCAATGCGAAGATCGCATAGATGAAGCTTTACTGTTTTTTGCCGAAAGACATTTTGATGGTGTAGAAAAAGGATATTTCAAATACCAATTAACTCAACAGGATATTGATAGAAAATACATAGAAACTAATAATATTGGGCCAATAAATGGTATAACTGGAGATAGCCCAGATGGTAGAAATATAGTATCCGTAGTTAAAATATTTCAGTTTGGAAATTTTACTTCAATTGATATGTTTGACATTAGATATCAATTGGCCCTAACCGATTATTTTGGTATAAACAGAGGTCTAGCGGGTTCTCCTGCTCTTGGTATGGCAACATATGACTCCACAAAGCGTTATATAAAAATAATTCAAGATTTTTTTCAACCAGAGAAGGCTATTAGATTTAGTAAAGTTACAAATAGATTATATCTAGATGGATCGATGGATGATGTAACACCTGGAAATTACATTATAGTTGAGGCATATGCATCATTAGATCCTGATAAATTTACAGAAATATACAATGATAGATGGTTGCAGAATTATTCTACCGCATTAATAAAGAGACAATGGGGCGCAAATATGGCAAAATATGACGGCGTTGCTCTGCCCGGTGGAATAGTAATGAAAGGTTCACAAATATATTCTGAGGCCGTACAAGAACTTATGCAAATAGAAAATGAATTCTTAAGAAGTTATGAATTACCAGTAGACTTCATGATGGGTTAAACATGGCAATAAATCCATATTTTAGCGAGTATAATGGTGAACAGACACTTCTCAATGATCTTGTCATAGAAACCATAAAGGCAACTGGGAGAGATGTGGTTTATATACCCAGACAGTATATGAATTTTGATCAAACCTTAGGCGAAGATACACATGGTAGTAAATTTACAAAGGGTTATCTTATAGAGATGTATCTTAGTGATGTTCAACAATTTGGCGGACAAAGAGACATAGTTAGTAAATTTGGTATTCAATTAACAGATAGAATAAATTTAGTTTTATCTAAAACAAGATTTGAGCAAGAAGTATCTTCAAAGGAAAGTAATATAAAAAGACCCAGAGAAGGTGATCTTATCTATTTTCCAATGATGGAATATTTGTTTGAAATAAATTTTGTCGAAGATAAACAACCATTTTTCCAATTTGGAAAACTTACAACTTACAATCTAACATGTGAGGTATTCAATTACTCTCATGAAACAATTAATACTGGTAATTCAGATATAGACAGAACACAAACTGATAGAAAAGAATATCTTAAAGTTATTAGTTTGGGTTCTACTGCAGAATTTAATTCAAATATCTTTTTCAAGGGAGAAAAAGTATTTCAGGTTTATGGCGTTACTGGAGCGACCGCTACATTTGAAAATGCAGACGCTGTTGGATTAGTAATAGAATTTAATTCAACATATAACTACACTACTGGTTTGACTGCAAATACACTATATATTGGTGATATAATAGGATCCTTCGAAGCAAACAATAACAGCATTAAGGGTCTTACATCTAATGCAGAATATTATGTAACAGGAATTACAAGTAGCACGATTGTAATTGCTAAAAATCCTGAATCAGAAGATCCAGATAGAGATAATGACAAACTAGAATATAAAACAAGCACTGAATCTATTTTTGACTTTACGGACACAGATCCATTTTCTGAAGGAGAGTATTAATGTTTGGCATTGAACAAAGCTATTACAATAAGACTCTTAAAAAATTAGTCGTTGCGTTCGGATCCATCTTCAACGAAATATATTTGTCTAGATATGACTCTAGTAATGTTTTAAGTGAACAAATACGAATTCCATTAACATATGGTCCAAAAGAAAAATTTGTGAGAAGATTAACCGAGGCAAGTAGCATTTCGGATGGCACTAAATTAGGGATTACATTACCAGTTATAGGATTTACTATTACTAATATTGTTTACGATCCTACTAGAAAAATAAATAAACTCAAAAAGGTTGTTACATCATCAAATAATTCTACAAAAAGAATGTGGTCAGAAATACCATATAATATAGATTTTGGTGTTTATATTTTTACAAGAACGATAGATGATAATTTTCAAATTATAGAACAAATAGTGCCAAATTTTACTCCAGATTTTACAGTAACAATAAATTTTAATGAGTTGAATACCAAAGTAGATGTTCCTTTTCAATTAAATACAGTTCAAACTATGGAAGATTTTGAGGGAACCTATGCAACAAGAAGAAGCGTAAATAGCACTTTAACTTTTACTGCAAAAACTTATATGTATGGTAAAATAAAAGAAAATGCATATGGGCCAATTGAAGATGTAGATGTTAATTTTAAAAATTTAGTCACAGAAGAGTTTATAACTGATACTGGATATACGGGTGACGCAGATACCGGAAGTGTAACATACAGACCATGAGCGATTCAAACGAAAAAATATCAAAAGCATTGGATGTAGATTTTGATCCTTCTACACCAAAAGAAATAACTGTTTCCAAAAAAGATATAGAAAAGATCAAAAAGGAAAAAAGAGAAGTTATGCTCTCTGGTGATTTTGAAAAAGCAAGAGATAGCATAACAGAAATGATTTCTACTGGAATGGATGCAGTTCAAGGCATAATGAGAGTCGCAGAAGCAGGTGATTCCCCAAGAGCATATGAAGTAGCATCTTTACTTCTTAAGACTGTGACTGAAATGAATAAGGATCTTATTGATATTCATAAGAAAGCTAAAGATGCCGAAAAGGAAAATGTGACAATTAAGAATACGACAA
>JACCDP010121316.1_pt1 | contig 49442 bp, 22 predicted proteins | sample 7445841 | NCBI WGS metagenome assembly JACCDP01 (sample SAMN15323441, study PRJNA562643) | freshwater metagenome | isolation source: river surface water | place: USA:Blue River Watershed | collected 2017-08-17
AATGGATGCAGACCCTTATGATTGATTATGAAGAAAAAGAGTTTGAGGAATATGATATCAATCTTAAGTACTACTTAGAGAAAGTAAGAAAAGAGATAGAAAACCTTGAACCTAATACAAACCAACTTTCATTATTTTAAAAATGCCAAAGAAAATTAAAGAATGTAGTAAGGCGCACTTGATCAGTGTGCCACTACCAGATCATGGAGATTCTTATACAGTAATCAGCCATGAGTCAGTTATTAATCACGTGTATTATGAACTAGCAGCTGCTGGTTTTGGAATTGTATCTGAAGAGTATAGAGCTACGGCAGATGGCAATATTGCACAAGGTATTCATGTACTACAATATAACTTTGATCCTGAATTATCTATGATGTTTGCTTGGACTAATAGTTACAACAAACAAGTTAGATTTAAGTGTGGAGTTGGTGCATATGTGAACCAGATTGGCACCAGTATGGTATGTGGTGACATGGGTAGCTGGGCCAGAAAACATACTGGTAGTGCAGATGAAGAAACTGTTGCTACAATTAAAGAGCAGATTGCAAATGCTCATATGTATTATGCTCAGTTAGTAGCTGATAAAAATGCAATGAAAGATATACCAATGAATAAGAGAAAACAAGCTCAACTTCTTGGTATATTGTTTGCTGAATATCAGATACTTACTACTGAGCAGGCTAGTATTGTAAGGTCACAGATGGATAAGCCTTCTCATGTATTTGAAGACTCTAGTAGTCTATGGGCTTTCTATAACTATGTGACTACTGCTCTACAATCTTCTCACCCAAAAACATGGATGGAAGATCAGAGAGTACTGCACTATTTTATCTCTAGTATAAACAACTTTTCTAAACCACTTCCAATTCAACCAGAAACTACAGTTAATGATGAGGAAGAAAGAGTTACAGATCCGTTGTTGACTAACTATGGTCAGCCTGAGAATCAAACTAATATTTTAGTTCAGATTGCAGAAGCTGAGGAAGCTTCATTAGAATTAGAACCAACAATGTCTAATTTAGATTTAAGTACATCTAATTTAGAAAATAACTTAAATGATTCTAATGTTGAGGAAGTACCTAATGAAGTTATAGAAGAGACATTAATCTACACTGATCCTGTAGGTAACACATTTGAGGCACCAATAATTGATGTTGTTGAACTCAATAAAGAAACACAGATGTCAGTTATTGTAGTTGAATCAGAAGATACTGAAGAAGATTTTGCATTTGATTTCTCAGATGATGAGGATGATGATGGTGAAGTATTCTTCTAAGATCCCGTGATATAGGGAACAATAAATACACAAAAGAGAGGGGGTGATTTTTTAGTCACCCCCTTTTTTTTTAAATTTGACATATGAAAGAACAATTAAAAGCAGTGGAGACATTCCACAATGCCTTTGGGCAAGAAAATGGTAAGTGGCCACAACCATTAAGTGAGCATGAGTTCAATCTTAGACATTCTCTTATGAAAGAAGAAAATGATGAGTATTTAGAAGCATGTTTTAATAACTCATTAGTAGAAATTGCTGATGCATTAGGTGATCAATTATATATCCTCTGTGGTACTATTCTTAAGCATGGTATGCAACATATCATAGAAGATGTATTTAATGAAATACAGGCCAGCAATATGAGCAAATTAGGGGATGATGGTAAGCCTGTTCTCCGTGAAGATGGTAAAATCTTAAAAGGACCTGGGTACTTTAAACCAGATCTTAGTAAGTTTATAGAAATTAAGTAACCATGTTTAAAATAAACCAACATCAGAACAAGAGATTCTTTGTAGTAGACAACTTCTATGAAGATCCTATGGCAGTTAGAGAATATGCATTAATGCAAACATACTTTCCAGGAGAAGGAGCTGTAGGTGAAAGAACCCGCATGCAGTTTTTATTTGACGGGATTAAAGAAAAGTTTGAAGACATTATGCAAATCAAGATTGCTGACCATACTGATGATGGTTATGGTTGGTATGATACCGGCATTAATGGTAGATTTCAATCTTGTATAGGTGGTGTTCCTCAGGTGTTTCACTGTGATGCTCAACAATGGGCTGCAGTTTTATTCTTAACTCCGGATGCTCCTCCACAAAGTGGCACAAGTTTTTATAGACACAAACAGTCTAAAGTTTTTCATAATGATCAAATTGATTGGTCAGCAGGTGAGAATGGTAATGTATTTTCTAAAGATACATTTCTAGATCCAACTCCATTTGAAAGACAAGACACAGTAGGAAATGTATTCAATAGACTAGTAATCTTTGATGGTGGTCTTATACATTCTGGCAATGATTATTTTGGACATAGTAGAGAAACAGGAAGACTGTTTCAAATTTTCTTTTTCAATCAAGTATGACATTTTTAAATTCACATCCAATTAAAAAATCTGATTTAGGATTTCATGGTAATCTCTTTGGTGGTAAACTTTTAGCATGGATAGATGCAGCTGCTGCTGGCTATGCAATGCAACTTTGTGATACACCAAGAATGGTTACTGTAAGTATAGACCAATGCAATTTTGAGAGGGCTGCAAAAGAAAGCCAGCTTCTAAAGATATATGGTCATCCAGTTAAAGTTGGTAATTCTTCAGTTACTCTTTATATGGAAGCAAGATCTCATAATGTATACACAGGGACACAGACTTTAGTTCTAAAAACTAATATAACTTTTGTACATATTGATGAGGGAGGTAGTCCTATACCTATTGCAGGAAAAGGAAAGAAAAGAATTAAAACTTTAATAGATCAAAATGAGTCCACAACTGTTTAAGAAATTGATGATAGAGGCTTATCTGGCCGGTGCGGAAAGTATGATATGTGGGTGTCTGCCCATGCAGACAAAGAAAGAAGGTAGGGAATGGTTTGAAGAGAACCATCAGTTGTTTGATGAATCTGATGAAGATGATGGAGGAGACCCTGAAGTGCTTTGAGTGTAAAATAGAAAAGCCTTTATCTAAGTATTCTCCTAACCGTAGGAAGTATCAAATTAAGTCAAGTAAGGGCATGTGTATTATATGCAAAAAGTGTGTATTACATAGTGCAATCACTAAATTATATGTAGTTAGATATAATTTTGATGAAAATAAGTTTGAAATAATTAAGTTCAAAGATCCAAATGAAGCTGTAGAATTTATCAATAAAGAAGAGGGGGAGTATTAAGCTCCCCCCTTTTTTTACTTGAGGTTTTCAGCCATTTCTGCTTTCTTAATTGCCCAGATTGGAGATACGTTTTTACCTTTAACACCAAAGACACCAGCAATATCATTCCAGATTTTTGCAGATCCTTTTTCTTGCCATCTATATGGACCTACATCTTGTTTATAGTAAGCTTTTTCATCTCCAGTTAGTAATGCATGTAAATCCATTGCAAGATCACCGTAGAGTTCTGCTGTTGGACCTAAAGCAATAGTTGATGTTCCTATGTATTCAGTATACTCATCATAACCCATACCTGGAATAGGAATAAAAGACTCATTTTCTTTTTTAACCATCATAAGTTGATAAAGAATTTGATTAGCCATCCATCCGGCTCTTCCATATTCCTCTTCTCTTGCCTCTAACTTTTCAAATCTATCTTCATCACCTGGCTCATATCCAAATACAAGATAAATAGCTGCAGAAAGTAAGAATACATATGCAAATTCAAACAAGGTTTGTTTGATTGCAGCAACTTCTTCAGGAGTCATTATGCTTTTATATTTTTGGAAATCTCTAACCAGATTAATAATAGCAATAGTTCCTGTTATATAATAACCCCTTGATGTAGTATCTAAATCCCAATCATATACCTCTCCAAAGAAATTATCTTTATCAGTATCAAATTGGAATCTTCTCATAAACATACCAGTAGCATAGTTACGAGAATAAGTAAATAGTTTGTAAAATAAATTTTTACTTAAAGTAGGATTATCTATACTAGAGACAAATCCATTAAGTTTTTTATTTACACCAGCTAATTTCCTACGTGTGTTCTTAAATTCTTTAGCATTAGAAATTATTATCTCTGTACCAGGATCTAGTTCAGATAAACTATCAACTTTATTGTATTCTTTTAAATTCTCTACAGTTGTATTATATCTTTTTGCCAAATCTTCATATGTTTCACCATCCACATAGTTATGTTTAACTTGTGTCATCCCATACTCAGGATTGATACCATCTTTAAGTTTCAATAATTTATCTGGACCAATTTCAAAAGCTTCAGAGTAAGGAATCATTCTAGATTTACCATTAGGTAATTTTTGTTCTATCATTTGATAATCCAATACAGCATAGCCTAATTCTAAAGATGCTTCATTTGCAACCCATCTTCTAAAATCATATAAAAAAGTTGCATTAGATGCATCTGATAAAATAGTTCTTGTTAATGATTTTGCAAATTCAGATTCAGCTCTACCAGGAATTAAGTCAAAAGCATCAATCATTTGCATGTTAAAACTCTTAGCTCCTCTTTCATATACGCCAGAAGTTGTTAACTCTGTCATAGCTTTAACAGCTTTAATTTTACCTGTAGCTAAAGATCTAGTATTTACAAGTCTACCACCAGATGCTAAAATCATTTTCTGTACAGTCATACCAAATCTGTTTTTCATTGCAGACTGAATATCTAATGCATAGAAAGACAAACTTGCTAATCCCATAAGTTTTTCACTGGCTTTGGCAACCCATTTAAAATTCTCTTGGAAGTCATCAGTAACTTGACCATAAACTTCTCTTTCAATAATCTCATTAAGAACTTTAAGTCTACGATTTTCACTTTTAGCTAAAAGTCTCATTGGTCCTAAACCAGCATTTCTTAAAGTAGAGCTTGCTTGGTTAAGATTTTTAGCAGCATTTTTAGGATCAGATAAAACATTTCTTAATGCTAAAAGTAATGGCTCATCTTTTTTAAGTTGATTAGTTTTATTAATTGAGAACATGTATTCTCCCATTGCTCTTAAAACATCTGTAGAAGTTTCAGAGATGTCAAGAGCAAATAAACCACGGACAGGAATTCTAGATATTGGATTACCATCCATATCCGTAGGTACAAATGCTGGATCAATTTGAGCATTAAATCCTTTATCTTGATCATCTTCTGCAGATATAAAGGCAGCTTTAAAATCTTCCCATCTACCTTTAAGAAAATCTCCTTTTCTAGCTATATCACCAGACTGAACTTTTTCAAGATTGGTTCTTTTTCTAAATCTTGGAAGGTCAAGATATAATTTTTCATATCCTCCGGATCCTTCTTGAATATTTAAAAATTCTTGTTTTGCTTTTTCAAGAAGTTTAAACTCAGCATTATTAGAACTTTTCATTCTATAATACTTTTCATTCATATACCTATTATCATATGCAGAATTTACTGCACCCGGATTATATTCTCTTGGTAAGAACTCACCTTTATTATTGATATGAACACCAACCTTAAGTTCAACTTTTTTAGTTTGCGGATTATATCCTGTTCTGTATTGATCCTTAATTCTAGATATAGTATATCTAGAAACTGGAGTACCAGAAACTTCAAACTTTTCTTTTGTTATAGGATTAACTAATTCTGTTTTCTTATAGTACTTTGGATTGCTTGGTCTAGATACACTCCAGACTTTAGTTCTGAAGAATCTTTGCTCATACTTATTAGTATCAGGATTATAAACCGTTTTTTCATAATGATTTCTATCAAACCATTCTGAAAATCTTTCACTTTCAGCTTTAGCTAATACTACATTGTCTGAGTTGATCCACTCATCAGCATTTTCATAATTAATTTCTTCTATGTCAACACCATTTACTGCAGTATTGAAAGCTTCAAAATAATAATCAGTTGGTAATACATCAGTAAGTTCAGACAAACGTCTGTACAGATTCCTAAGATTGGTCATCTCTTGTACAGATAGACCAAACTTGTTTGCTTTAGTAGATAGATTGTAATATTCTAATTGCTGATCTTCAGACATGTCAGCGGTTTTATCTTTAGAAATATATACTGTCTCGTACCATTGTAATTTTGCTGCTTCTTGTTTAGTTAACCCAGAAGCTTTATCAAATTGTGACTGCAAAGAAACAATCTCATCTTCTATTACTTTAACTTGATCAATCTGAACTCTATCAAGATTAAGAGCATTAGGCTCTCCATCTTTATCAGTAACCATGTTTACATATGTCTTTCTCTGATCATAAAGACTTGCTAATCTTTTAGAAATATCTGACTCAGAAGCTTTAGCATTAATTCTAGCAATCTCATTAAAGATAGCTGTCAACTCTTTATAATAATCTTCTGTGTATGCTACTCTAAAGTTTTTACGAAGATATCTATCTAGCTCAGTTTGAAATCTTTCTGGTGTAGCATCAGGGGTAATACCTCTAGATGCAAGTCTTACAGAAACAAAATTGTCTAAGTCTCTTTGAACCCTATCATAATTTATTTCAAAGTCATAGAATTTTCTAGAGTCATTTCTATACTTAATTCTAAGCAATACTTTTTTAAGTTCATCACCCTGTTTATACTCACCAGTAGTTGGTTCAATTGGATTGTAAAGTTCTTCATAATCCATTTTAGCAACACTAGCCTCATTATAATCAAATAGGTCATCAAGTTCAGTAAAGTCTCTTTTGTTTTGAGTATTTAAAGTCTCTAAAGCTTTCTTTCTTTCCCTATAAGCTTCCATAGAAACTTCTTTAGGTACAGTTAATACTTCACCAGTCTCTGGATGAATTACAGTATTTTCTTTTTTAAACATATTCAAAACCTCATATACTTCAGGAGTAAAGGTTCTATTCATATATTTTTCATGAAATTCCCATAGAGCATCTGTTGCAATGTCTATAAGTTCTTGATCTTTTGCTTCTCTTGCTTTCTTCAGATTATATTCTAATTGAGCTTTATCAGCTCTATAGTTTTTAAACTTATCAATAAAAGAGTAAACTTCTTTTTCAACCAGTTCCCCATTTCTTTCTAGTTTGACGGTATCTTTAAATAATAAGATATCCCCTAGCTTAGTTGTATTATTTGGATTCCATCCTACTTTTTCAAGAAAAGGTAACATGTTATCCGCCATTGTATTCAACTGTTGTTGAGACTCAATATTAGTATCAGCTCTTCTATCTTTCATAAAATTAAAGACAGCACCTAATACATCATCAATATTACCAAGTGGAACTAAATTAGATCCAATTTGGCCAATATCTTGTACGTATCCTGTAAGGAATTGCTGAATAGTATCTGGTGTGATATGTTTAATAACATATTTTTTTACATCTCTAAGAACATATTTAATTCTTGGGGAAGGCTTTGGAAGTAGAGCATTAAGTTCACTCTCCTTAAAATCTTTTTTATTATTTATATCAATCTGCTCAATTACTAATTCTAAGAACTTATTTATTTCAGCTTCTTTAAATCCATCTGCAGTAAGAATTTTAGTGATTTTAGTTCTAAACTCCTCATTGATATTTCTCTGCATGTCTTTAGTAGCATCATTCATAAAGTCTTTAGCAAAATCAAACATTACTTCATTGATTTCTTCTAAGTCATCTTTAATGATTTGTTTTACAGATAAAATCTTTTGAATGATAGGTGTATCTCTTGGTAGTTTTAATTCTCTGATTGCTTCATCAAAGAACTCTGCTTGACCCGCTAATACATCTCTATAGTAACTTACCTGAGTGATACCTTCAGGTGTTAAGTGTCTCTTAGTTTTAATTAAGTTATCTAAAGCTTCTTTAATTCTTTGAGCATACACTTGAGACTCAGCCAAACTATTTACAAATGCAATTGAACGGAGTCTAATGTCTTCTTCACTCTCTTCAATAGCATTAATAACTTCTTCTAGTTCTTCAGCGGTTAAGTTCTTACTTCTTACAATGTATGGGGATAAGAAAGACTGAATATTTTTTAAAATATCTTCACCTACTTTACCTTCTAATAAGCTCTTTAATTGCTCTGGTGATTTGCGAAGCTTACCAAGTTGGAAGTTAATGTTATCATAGTATCTATCAATAACATTCATTAACTCCTTACTCTTTGCTTTTTCAAGATCCTGAAGGAAACTCTCAGCTTCTTTTTTAAACTCTGGTAATAAAGACAACTGAAACTCTAAGTCTTCAATTACAAAGTCTTCATCCAATAACATTTTAACCAGGTCTTCCCTGGTCGTAGTAGAATCTAAAGCTTTAAGACTTACTTTAGTGGATAGTGCCCGCAAAACTTTTTTGAGAGCAGCCATTACATTAGTTATAAATCTTTGGAATAAACCATCATCTTTAATAGTTTTATCCAGTTGCTTGTTAGCATCTAGTTCTATTCCGGTAACTATTGCTTCTTCTTTAAATCTTACTGTATTTTCTTGGAGTTCAGGATATCTTTCTTTTACAATCTGTAAAGCTCTTTGCCCTGTTGGACTTAAGCTAAGTTGATTAAATAAATTATCAAATAATTTAGGGTTCTGAAACTGAATACCTTTTACTAGTGGGTGAGCATATTCATGGACTACTGACCCGGCTTTGAATTTGCCCTCTACAAAGTATACCTTATTACCATAGTAGAAAGAAGCTATATTTCCAGTGTAGGGTGTTGGGCTTTCAGATAATAGTTCAATTGCCTGACCCTCGTTGATGATTTCATATGGGATGTTAAATGCCTTGTTATATTTTTCCCCCAATGCTTCAGCAATCTGTATGTCTCTTCTTCTTTCAATACCTTCTCTGGATAGTGCAGCCTGTACCGCAGAGGAATTATCAAACATGTATTGGTCTGTATAGTCAATGCCTGCGCGGAGTGCGTCTTCTTGTTGTGCTCTTCTTGCGTCTTGGACGCTTTGTTCAAGCTCTTGTGCCTCCAGCTTAAGTTCATTTTCATAGTATACATCAATCAGAGCTTGTGGTATGGTAATGTCCATATCCATCATATCTTCTGTTGTATATTTCATGAACTTAACTACAGGCGTACCGAAACTTCTATTGATGTCAGCGGCAAGTCTGTTGGCATTTTCAGAACTCATACCAAGTCCAGGTACTGCGAGATTATAGACTTGATCTGTGAGTTTGTTTTTTATTTGGATTTTACAAGGCATTGTTTCTTCTTTATATAAATATACTAAAAATTAACCACAAGAGTCTGGCGTTCTATCAATTGGTGGGAGTCCTTCTGGTGCATTTTGATTAGGGATTTCTTTAGTAGAAGGTTCTTCAATTTCTAATATTGATTGTGCAACTTCTGGTGCTTCTACTATATCTTCTTCTGTTGGAGTTTCAGTAGCTATTTGAGGAGGTAATGGAACTTCAGTAGGTGAATTAAACTCTTTAGGGGATACAACAAAGTTTTTAAATAACTTATTGTCCTTATCCATTATCTTAGAGTAAATTAACTTTAGAGTTCTATTGTTAAGTTGTTTCTCTAAGAATAACTGAGAAGCAGTATCCATTACTGATATGAATGAATCATATGGAAGTGCTTCATTAAATCCAAATCTACTATAACCAATACCGTTTTGGTAGATAGATACAAGTGGTAAGATGCCAAACATCTCACTGATGCGTAAGTTATCAGTAGCATCCTCAACTTTTTTAACTGTTGGGTCACCTAAATCTTTTAAATTTTCATAATAGATTTCTGCAAGCTGTGCATCCTTAAGCATTCTAGAGTCATTCAATGAAATAACTTTTTCACCTGTTCTAATAGAAGGTTTAGTAAGTTGATTAAGGATTGGATACTTATCTTTTAAGTATGAGAACTCATTAACCAAAGCCATGATCTTGTCAGCATATGAATAGTTGACAGTTTTCATCAGGGCTTCTCTGTTGAAAGCAAATATGAGTGCTCTTTGATTTAGGAAAGCTGCATATGCTTGTTCATCTAATACTTTTGAATCACTAATTGAATTTGCTAAGACTTTTTTAAGATTTTTAAAGTCTTTATTATTTCCAACTGTTTCAAATGGTACCATTGATCTTTGATACTCTCTTTCAATAACATATTTAAAGTAGCTAGATTCAGTAGGGAATAAATTTTCTGCAGTTCTAAATGGTCTTAAACCTTTTTCTCTATAGTTATTAGGAGAAGTATTTTCTGCTGAGTATAGTTTTAAATTATAATCACGGCTGATAGCTTCTTCATCAACATAAATTACATTATCAATTACCTCAGCACCAAGTTTGATTCCTTTTTTAGGTTTAACAGTCATTTCTTTATATTGCTCAGGTACATTTACAATGTTACCTTGTGCATCTGTAGAGTTGGACATGTAGTTTTGGAATACATAATTTACAATTGAATTTTTAAAGTCAACTATAAATTCTCTTGAACCATCAGGACCCGCATCATATTTTTTAACAATGTCACCAGGTCGTGTTTCAAGCATAGTAATAGCAAAGTTTGTTACTTTATCATTATTTCTTAATGGGAATAATGGTTTTACTAGTTCTCCAATAATTTTATTGTCAAAGAATGATCCAAGAATAGATTCTTCCATCATTTTTCTAACTAGTTCTGGATCTACTTTAGATAATTCTTTAAGTTCTTCAAGTGACACACCTCTTCTAATTACTTCTTCTAATACTTTAGATGTTCTAGTATCTGGGTTAGATAATCTTTTTAAAGTTTGTAGGCCTTTAATTTGTTTTTCTATTTCAATAAAGTGCATGAACATTGCCACGGCTGCTCTATTGTATCTAGAAGAATCTGGATTAAGAATTACTCTCTTCATTAAATCTAAATCAAACTCCTTCTTTTTGTTTAAAACAGGAGAAGAGTATTCTGTAGCATTCTGATAATATTTTTTATTACTAATTGAAGGCTTCTTAAATAGTGTAGCTTTACCTTTCATAATTGATAAAAACTTTTCTTCAAAGAATTTTTTATCATTTCTAAGTTTATCAATTATCTCACCTTTGGTCATATTAAGAACTGGATATGTATACTCTCCTGATTCATCATCCCATTCCATAGTTTTTACACTAAGAAAATCTGAGTCAATATAGTTTTCAAGAGCTTGAGATGCAAGTAATGGAGTTTGTCTTCTAATTACATCAGTAGCAGCTTGATACTGCGCATACTGTTTTTTATCCAGAGTCTTACCAGCAACATTTGCGTAAGAACTTTTATATAATCTTTGGTTCTTTGCATACTCTCTTACAAGAGGGTTAGACACAAACATGATTGCATGCTCTTTTGGAACACCCGCTTTAATTAAGTAAAGAAGAGTAGGAGCAATTTCTAAATTACCTTGAATAAAGAAGATCCATGCATCTTTCTCAACATCTACTAGACCATTCATCATTTGAGATAATACATCTGCAATTGAGTCTCCATCTAAAGATTCTGTGTGTGATAATGAAATTCTACCATCTTTAGTTTTTCTATGTGGAAGATATAAGTTAGTAGTATATTCTGTATCTGTTTCTATCCATTTATTACTTCCTTCATTATAGAATGACCAATTGTATGTTTTAGGCATTGCTGCACCAAGTGAATTGAACACTGGATTCAAAGCATTCTCAATTGCTGTAATACCTAATACTGTTTTACCTGTAAGGTTAACACTATGCTTGTGAAGATTGTATCCGGTTTCAAGAACACGGGTTGGGCTAATTAACTTAGTAGTTTTACCATCTTTAGCTTTAGTATAGTATTCTTGACCGAGTTTATTTTTAAATCTATCATAGTCAGATACATAATCTTGTAACTTATCTGCTATATCTTTAAGTAAGTATGTAGCATTTGGTCTAACAAGGTTTGCATAGTTATCTGGCAATGCTAGAATATCATTAATACTTGATATCAATCTATTTTCAAGAGCTGCTTTTTGAGTTTTGATGGTTTCTTTTACTCTTGCTTTATTCTCCTTATTTCTTTTAACAAAATCTTTAAACTGTTCTTCGGTAAAACCAGATTCAATAAATGCACCTTTGTTAGATATATTAGGCATGAAGGTAATAAGTTTATCAACGTCAAAGTCAGATCCTGATTTAGCTACAATTTCTGTTGGAGGAATAATAATGTTTCCTGCAGTAGGGTCTAAGAATTCATAGACTTCCATAAACTCCATAGAGTTTAAACCTTGTACAGGAATACGTACAGCAGTCATTCTAATTAGGTCTCTATTTTCAGCAACCCAATTATCATCTTTAATAAGCTGATTTAATTTTGCTAAACTTGCTTTTTGATTGAGTACTCTTTGACCATCTACAGTATCATATACCGCAATATCTTGTCTCTTCAATAGATTAAAGAAGTCTCCTTGCATAGCAATGGCAACTTTCATTGCTGATGTACCATCTTTGCCAGGATTATAGAACGGTAGATTATTGGTTCCTAAGTATTTTCTAATTTCCTCTTCTGTAGCTTTTTCAAATGTAGGATTAGCCCACATATTATTTGTCATTGAACTAGCTACTTGAACAAGCGGTTCACCTTTTACCTTTTGCTTTACAAATCTTTTTTCTATAAGGCTAACTAGAATTCTTTCAATATCATCAGCTCTAAGGTGTAATGATAAATCTGTTTTAAGTGTACTATCTAAATTTTGACCAACAAACTCAATATGGTGTTCAGGTAAGTTTCTTCTACCAAGTTCTCTTTGTACAAGGTCTAAGAAGTTAGTAAGATTACCAATGTATTTACCATCTACTTCTTCATAACCAATTTCATTAAGAAGTTCAAACTTGAGTAGCTCAGTATATTCATCTACTGTTTTTTCATATCTCTTAATTGACTCTTCATTATTTGGGTTAATGATTTTACCTTCACGGTACAATGACCCCAATATAAGCTTTCTTAACTGTGTAGAGAAGATAGATTTTTCTTTGTATGCAGCATTTACATTTGTTACATTCTTTAAATAATCTAAATAGATTGTATTTGGAGTAAACTCAATATCTCTTTTTAGATTTTTCATTTCTGGATCAGAGTAAATTACATCAGCTTCTTTATTAGAAGTGACAGATCCTACTTTTGAACCAGACTGGAATGTAACATACTGAATATTTTTATCCATCATTCTTTCATGCAAAGCCTGTAAATCAGATCCTGCAATCATTGATGGAATAAGGGGAGCTAATGCAAATTTATGCATAGCATTTACAGGAAGTTTAGTATTAGCCAAGTGTCCAAAGTTCTGTACTTTGTATACAGGGAACATCTCAAGAATATCTTTAGTAGATACAAACTCTCCTGCAGTTACTTTTTGAAATAACTGTTCTTGTTCTTCTGACCAAGCATTCTCAAGATTCTTAAGTGTTCTATATGCATCAAAAGTAATCCAACCCTGACCATCACCTTCAGTCATCTTTTTATATGCTTCAAGATCATTCTGAACTCTATACTGTACTTCTTCAGTAAGTTTTGCTGGATCTTTTATAACTAACTTTAATTTATTTGTGTAATCTTTAATTAAAGCTTTTTCAATAACTGGTAAGTAAACGGACTTTCTTTCAATATCTTGTATGATAGCTGTATTAAATGTACCATTATATGATATAGTGTTCAATCCTTTTTGAGCACCATAAGATGTATCACGTAAATAACCATTAACTAAATTTTGAGCTGCTAAGTCAGTTCTAAATGTTCTACCTGTAGAAGTGAGACCTGTGTTTCTCTTATGCATTTCTTCTTTTACATGGTTATATTGAGCCATGTCACCATACATAAGATTGATTGTTTCAAAGTTATGTATCCAAGAATTATAAGTATAAGCTTTTGTTAAGAGTCTATCTTCCTCAGTTCTAGATAATTCAAATATCTTAAGATTATTATAGAGGTCTGGAGATATGTAATTAGTCTCTTGGAGAGCCATATAGTTTTCTTCAGCCAACTCATTAAAATAATCTGTAATATCTGTTTTAATAGCGTCAGCTAATCCTGTTGTGTCAGCTTTAAGATAGGTAATAAAGTCAAAGTACTTTTTATTATCTATAGCATCATCAATTGCAGCATAGATTTTATTCTTTGTCTCTGGTCTTAATGCATTATCAAATGCTGTAAAGACTTCACCTGACATTTTACCATTTGCCGTAATAGTATTATACCCAGCATAGTTTTCAAATTCAACTCTATTTTGTTTGAACTTGTAAATTCTATTTGCTTCAGTTGCAATGTAAGGAGCAATATGTGTTTTTAATGCATAGCTTTCTGCAGTACCATTACCAAACATATCAAGATCAATCCAGAGTCTTGAATCAAGATTAGTTTTTCCAGGACCACCTATCACACCACCATCTATTCTTACACCAAAAGCAGAACTTTTAGATGCATGTCTAATAAATTCTTGTATACCACCTTTTAGCATAGAGTTCATTTCCTGTAGAAGTTTTCCATAGACATCTAATGATGTTGTATTTAATCCTTCTTTGTATCCGGTTTGCTCATCTAAAATTTGTTGTGTTCCAGAAGATAAGAAAAGCTCTAAGTCTTTATCAGTTCTTTTTGTAAACTCAGAATCATTAAAGTCAAATATTGTTTTTAATATTCTTGAGTTATTAGTAAATGTATTGATAGCAGGATTTAGATAACTCATATATTTAAGAGCATCTGAAGTCCATAGATCAGCTAGTTTCTCAGCTTTATTGATAGCATAAGCAATTTTACTTGCCGTACTCTTTTCAATTAATTCAAATACAGTATTTCCTTCAGCATTAAGTACACCAAAGTTTGAAGTATCAAGTCCAAATCTTCCTTGTAACTCAGCAAGATTTTTTAGTTTATCTTTTTGAGATAGTTTTTTCTCAGATATAATTCCTTCTGGAATGCCAGTTCTTAGATAGTATAGAGGATTCTTTTTAAACTCAGTAATAAACCCAAGTTGTTTTGGTGTAGCGTTAGCACTTTCTTCAAGATTAGCTATCTCTTTTATTGTATTGAAAATGTAAGGTAGCCCATACTCCTCCGCACTCTTTTGATTTTTAGAAAGCTCTTTCTTAATTATAGTTAAGTCATCAAGATAGATACCAGCTCTTCTTGCAAACTCATAATATCTTTGTGAGTCAAGATTACCATTTTTATCAGAGAATTCTTCAATAAGTGCTTGGATTGCAAGCATTGGTACATTGTCTTCTACTCTTCTAATGATAAATGGATTATTTATATCAGCTTTAAATTTACTTTCAAAAGATTTTAGAATATCAGTAGTTTCTAATGAAGCTTGAGTAATTTGAGTAATACCATTTTCATAGATGGTATTTTGAATCAAAGGAACTCTTGGCTTACTAAATGTTTGCCAGAATGCTGTAGTAGCTTTTGCTTCATATATATTATTACTACTATTAGGTTCAGAAAGTTTAAAATCTACAAGTTGTGCAAACTCTGGATGCACAGGAATAGCAGCTTTTAATAATTCATACTGTTTCTGTGGATCTTGTTCACCTCTAACAGTTCTTACTACATTATTCCAGGTTGATCTAAAATCTACAAGCTCTTCAAAGCCTAATTCATTATATTGTATTTTACCGTTTCTATCAACTTTGAATAAGCTTTTAAGAATATAAACTACTTCTTTATCTGCTAATTCAAGAAGAGATCGGTCACCAAGTTTTTTATCACCTACTCTTTCTGTCTCTTCAGTATTTGCAGGATCGGTTGCATCATCTATTTCATCAGCAATTTCTTCTGCTTCTTTTAACTCAACAAACTTCTCTCTTAAGATATTATAATCAGAGTTCTCAAGATGGTATTTAATCATACCATTATCTTGATTACCCCAGTTATCCAAAGCAGTTGTAAGGATTCTTACATTATTTTCTAATGACTGTTTTTTCAATAGATTTTCTGGAGTATCTTCTAGATTATCTAGTTGATCCTGGAACTCAATTCTTTTAAGATCAAGTTGATCAAAAATATACGTGTATAAAGCATTTCTATTTCTTACGTCTTCTACTAACTTAATTGTAGCAGATTTATTTTGACCTGCTTGAGTAGTATCTTGTTTTCTTTCTGAATATAAGTTATCTCCAAGTTTAGAAATAATAGAATCCATACTACGTTTAACAAGATTAGAATCTTGTCTATTTAATGCCTGTGTTTCTGGATCGGCTAATGTTTGAACACCAGTATTTCTATTAAGTAAATCAAACATTACATTATCAATACTTGGCGTATACTTATTTAGGTTCTTATTAAAGTAAAGATTTTCATAGTACTCTCTTACTTTTTTAATCTCCATCACATTAGATACTGTACCAATACCAATAAGCTCTTTTAAGAAGTTAAGTATTCTTCTAAAGATTGAGTTTCTAATAGGACTATCTTTTGCAGCTTTAGGATTTTTAGCATAAGTTCTAAAATCCTCAGCAAGGATTTCTTCTATATCAAAGAAAGATAAATTCTTCTTTGTACCTAATTTTCTTTGCACCTCTTTATATAATGCAGTCTTCTCTTCTGGTGTTAAGAACAACTGAGAGAATCCGTGCCATGCTTCATGGTAAACATCAACCATAGATCCTTTATTTCCAATCTGGATCATTCCTAGTTTACCGTTAAGTATAGAACCATAAGCAATAAATCTTGCAAATGCATCTGAGTTAGCAATAGCCACAGCTTGTTCAAGACCTAAGTGTTTATTTAGAGCACTTGACTGCCACCAGGTATCTGCTTGTTTGATCTGTTCAGGAGTCGCATCATACTGTAGATGTCCATTTCTTAAGAAGAACTTATTAGCAAGCCCATCTTTTGGATTAGCTGTACCTTTTGTGTTAGTAGATTCTTCTATCTTTTCTTCAGTAGTCTGTGCTCTTTGTTTTTTAAGTTCTCTATAGTAATTATCTAGCGGGTCTTCTTGACCGTATTCAGTCTCCATCACATTACCAAGTACTTTACCATTTTCATTTAGTACTTGTACCACATTTGGAATGTACATCTCATCTGTTTCAATTGTAGTATTTACTAATGAAACATTTTGACCAACTTCTAATTCATTTAATTTAGTTTCAGTATCTAATTTAAAAATAGGAACATATACCTGAAGGATTTCTCCAGTTGCAGGAGAAGTAATTCTAAAGATACCATACCTTATTCCATTTTCATTAGTACCATATGTAGCACCTCCTGAAATTGTTGTATCAACTTTTTCAGTTTGTCCTTTGATATATTCTGCTAAGATATTTTTTTGAACTCTTGTACGTGAAGGTTCAGCTGCAGAAGGATTCTTTTTAGCTTTTTCTACTTTCTGAATAAAGTTATCTGGTACTCTAAAAGTAATGTAGCTATTAAACTTTTTAGGATCACTAGAGCTTGAAAAATCAATAGTAGTTCTTTCTAAAGTTTTTAATAAGTCAATGTAGTTGGTAAACTCATCATTAAGAGTTCTTGTTTCTAAGTTATAATCTTGAAAACCATTTCTTGATAATGATGGTCCATCATAGTTCATCTTTGCAGAAAAGTATTTTCCTTCTACACCAGAAGCAAACTTTAATGCATTTATAATTGCTAGTTTAGCTTCAGGAGTATTTAGATTTGGAATTGTTTCAAACTTAGAATACTTTTCTTTATATGTTGTAGGAGAATAACTAAATTCTAACTCATCTGTAGATGGTGTATATATAACCTTATGCTTTCTTGTACTTAATGAAGCACTCTTTGAAAAGAACTGATTATAAAAATCATACTTTTCTTTATTTGTAAGATTTGGATTACTGAATACGTCAGCAATTTTTTCAATTATATCATCAGAGGAATTAGGTCTATCAATCTTATATTCTGTTCCTTCAATTGTAATAACAGAATCACCTGCTTTAAATACACCTCTAGGGGTTTTTACAATATCAATTGTTCTAAATACAGAATCACTGCCAAAAGGAAATTGGTTTAGATTATTTAGAGTAATGATTTGTTTGCTTTGTTTTGGAGATACCCCTTCTGAGATTTCAGTAATTGGGGCAAGCTCCCCATCTCCCTTTAAAATAGCTTTTTTATAATCAAAGATAGCTTTAAAGTCAGCCTGTTGATTTTTCTCTACTTCTTCTACAGGAGTATTTGTTGCTTTTGCAATATCTGCTGGGCTTGCAATTTGATTATAGTAACCGTAGATATTTACATCTCTGTACTTCCCATCTTCAAGAATTACATTTCTTAAAAACTGATATACTATTCTTCCTTGCTCTGGAGTATCTACAATGTCTCCGGCCTCATTAAAATAAACAGCATTCCCATCTTTATCTGAGATAGTCATTAGAACAATCTCATTTGCCTGGATTACTTTTTTATCTTTCTTATTTGAGTTTACAAAAAATGCAGAGACTTGCTTTATTCTTCTAGAATATTTGTCAAGCATTTCCTCCGGAGCTGTAGCAAGAACAACTGGATTAAGCATAAGCTTTTTACCTTGATACTCTACAGTATCCATTGCATTATCTAAATTTGAATTAGCTTCTCTAATTTTACCTAGTGCTGTATAAATAAATTGCTTTGTATCATCTACAACCTCTTGATATCCTTCTTCTTTTGCCTTAGGGTCAAGTGCTTCAAACTCTTGATAGCTTGTGCTAAAAATAGAGAATGGCTTTAATGATAAAGGTCTCTGCGGCTTTGTTTCATCATCTGTTTGCTGAGGATCAAATGCTTCATTTGCTTTTTGTTCCGTGTAATCTTTTTTAGAATCAGCAGATCTTGCTGGAGCAAATCTTTTTAACACAGCTTCAATACCTGTATTTTCATTGCCAAATTCTTTAACTAACTTTCTAACTGAGTTTAGGTCAAGATCTAAATCAAGTAAATCTCCACGGTTAGCTGCAACAGCAACCATTTTAGGAATCTGTTGAACAAATTTTGCAGCAGTGTCAAGATTTGATTTTTTACTAATCTTGTCAAACAAACTTGACATATATGCATTTATATCAAAAGGAGCTTCATTTTGTAATGAGCTCCTCATATTTCCATAAACATTGCTGTAAAGGTTCTTAATTTGATCCGGGCTTAAAGCACATTTAATTTTCATAGTATTAACAATCTAAGTCATCAAGTAAGTCAGTATCTAATTTGTCTAATGATTTTGAATCTGCTTGTTTTTCAACATCAGATAAAGCACCATCAGTATCTTCAAGGAATGTGTCAACAGCATCAATAGTGTTTACAACATTTGCCTTAGATTCTTTGTCTAGTTTAGTTGTTGGTTTGTCTTTAGCTTCCATTACAGCCTCTTTTTCAGTAAATAAATTATTTAGTTCATCTCTTGTGAACTTCATACTTGTCTTTTTACCAAGAGGTTTTACAGTTACTGTGTTCTCTTTTTTATTTGTAGAACTAATTACAACGGTATCATCTTGATCAGCAAAGACTTCAGTCTGATTTTTATCAGTAAATATAAGGCTTTTAGCAACAAGTTGGGTACCTTTAACTATATTATCAGGAGAAATCTTAGGTTCAATTTCTTCAGACAAAGTAATGTCTTTATTATCTAACATCTCAGTTATCTTATCAATGTCTTCAGGTAAAATTTTACCTTGTGCAATATCAAAGTTAACTTGTATTTTAAGTTTAAGAAGCTGTGGTTCAGTTGTTACTGATTTTAATTTTTCTTCAATATCAGCTGCAGTAATTCTTTCATTTTCTGGAACATATGCCATCTCTGGAGTAACTTCATCTCCTTCAGATTCAACTGCAGGTGACTGTTGATCATTACTACTTTCAGCATTAAGCGGCATCTCTACTGTAGGTTGTGTTTCAGGAGCTAATTTTACTGCAGGAACAATAGCCTCAGCAGCATCTTTTGCTAATCCTTTATCTAGTGTGATTAAAAACTCAGTATCAAGTAGATTCTCTCTGCTTGGTTTTGTAGCAGATGTAATTTTACCTGACTTATCTGTAATAATCTCAATAGGCATTAGAGCAATCTTAGGAGAAACTCCGGTCATTCTCTGAAGCAAGTTTGCATTTAATGTCTGAGGAAGAAGTTGATCATTCTCTTTTTTGTTAAATGCATTCCACTGTTCTTTAGTTCTTAAGTCTACTTTAACAATAGTTAAGTTCTTTTTAGTATCAGCAACTAAGAGATCAATTTGACCCGCAAGTTTTAAATCCGTATCATAAACTTTTAGATTTCTACTAGTGATATAGATCTCACCATTTTCTTCTCTCTTTTTAAGAGTTGTGAAAATGCCATTCTCACCAAATAAACTATCAAAAGCTTCTTGACTTATCTTAGTTGAATCAAATACTGGAGTAATATCTTTTGTAAAAAGATTATCTAATTGCTCATTAATAAAGCTAAGACTTTCATTTGCTGTAGATTCTTCAGTTTCAGTTGTATCAACATTAACTTTTGTAACAGGTCTATGTACTACACCATCTACAACAACACCTAATTCTGTAGTAAGAATATCCTCTTGTTTAGCTTCTATATCTTCTACTTTCTTAACTGCTTCCTGTAACTCAGAGCTAAGTTCATTTTTAGACCTAGTTTTAATTAGTTTTTCTATGTCTACACTTACCACTTTAGCATTAGCTAATTCAGTCTTTTCATCAACCGTAATGGTGTTATCTCTTTGTTTTATTGTAAGACCCTTGATGGTTTCTTTTAATCTTCTCTGATAAGATCTAAGTTCAACAGCAGTTAAGTCTTTTGTATTTACTTCTTTACCTAAGAACTTAAATGTAAATTCAGCTTTCTCTCCAGTTGGAGCTGTAGCTTTTGTAACTTTTTGTTTCTTATTATAATTATCAAGAACTTCTTTTGCAGATAAACTACTCTGTATAAACTTAACAAATAGGTTTTGTTCTTGGTCATACTTCATATTAACTCTAACTTCTTCAGGAAGTTTATCCAACTCTTCTTTTTTAAAAAGATTGTACAATTCTTTCTTAAGATCATTAGGCATTTCATCTAAATCAGTATCTGGAGTATAGATAACTTCTTTATCAGCTTCTTCTTTCAGATTCTTTTTAGCAGTAGCATATCTTTCTTTTACTTTATTTTTAAGCTCTTCATAATCTTTTTCAATACTGTCTACCAATACTTGGTCAGCTTTATCTACAAAATTATATACCTGAGCTTTAGTAAATTTATATGCTAAGTTTGATTGTACGGGTGTAGTAATATTGCCATCTACTACATTGAATAGATTACCTTCACTGTCTTTATAAAATGTAAGAACCTCTTCTACATCTTGATCCATATAATAGGCATCAGCATAATTGCCAATTGGAATCTGACCAGCAATTCTTCTAATACCCATGGTAGTACCACGATTTGGAAGTACTTCTGCTAGTTCTTCTCTTACTGGACTTTTAGGAAGACTATTTATTTTAGTTCTCATTTCAAGATCAAGTTTATTTAACTCATTCTTTAATGCAGTATCCATTGTCTCTTCTACAATTTCAGTAGACTTGTCTTCTGCAAGTTCAGCTAACCTATCAAATAGAGCATAATACTTTTCATATGTAGGACTTCCTTCTGGAACAATAATGCCTCTAGCTTGATCATAAAATTCTTTAGGTGGAATTCTAAAATCCATCCATTTTTTAAAATCATCTACACTAACAAAAACTCCCTCATCTGCAAGAGCATTCAGCAGTGCATTATTTTCCATTTTTTCTAATTGAGATTTTACAATTTTTTCATAGTATCCAGATCTTCTAGAATAAAGATCTGTCATCCATTGTTTATTTCTCTCAACAAGATTTACATATCCCTGTGGGTCATTAAGTAAGTTAATACCTTCAGCAAGAGCTCTTGATTCATTGTCTAATTTATAGTAGTCAAGTAATCTTTCAAATGCATTATCTACACCTTCTGTAAAGAGATAGTCATCTTCTAAATCAGCAATTCCTCTTAGATAATTTTTATATGATGTTTCTAACTCTGATATTAATTTAAGTTCCTTTTCTTCTGTAGCTTCATCAACACCTAATGCTTGCATTATGTAGTTTGATGCTTCTTCATTAGTAATTTCTACACCACCTCTTTCTTTAGAAAGTTTTTGTTTTACACCCTCTAAATATCTACCTCTATGGTAGTATCTATCAAATGCATCAAACTTTTCTTTATAGTTTGTAAGTGCATCAAGCTCTTTTTTCTTTTGATTTAATAATTCTTTTGAAGCCGGATCTTTTAGTTCAGATAAAGCATCAATTTCATTTTGTAAAAGACCAATTTCATTTGCTAACTGTTTTGGAATAAACAAAACATCTGATTGCCTTTTAGTCATTTTACTAATAGGGCGTTCAGCATATTGCAGATCAATTATATCTTTCATTCTCTGCATTGTATTTTCAAATGATTCATTAAAAAATACTGCAGATTTAGTTGCATATTCCCATGCTTGATTCATGATATATGCATCTGTATAATCTTCACTAACACCTTCTTCAAAGACACTCATGTCCACAGGGTTAGGATATTTTTGTTTATAATAGTTGTATCTACTTTCTAACTTTTTGGCTTTATCAACTATATCAGTGATTTTTTCTTTACTTGCTGGTACTTGATCTATAGTAATACTGTTATCCATAGCATCAACAAACTCCTGATCACTTAAACTTTTCATAGATGATAAACCATCTAAGTACTGTCCTAATACGCCATTTTCTGATAATGTAGTAAAGTGTGCAATGAATGCTTCATTCTCTGCATCTTCAACTTCTTTTTTATTACCATTTCTTTTAGCTGCGGATAACTTAGACTGTACTCCAGCATCCCACATTCTTGAGTTAATAAAACCTTTAACTCCTTGAGCATTAAGATTGTTAATTAAATCTCTTTGGATTTCTAATTTTCTTTCTTTATACTCTTTAAACTTTTGTGGTTGGGTTAATCTATTAGCTTGTACAAAAGTAAAGTTAATAGCTTTATCCATACCGCCACCTAAGAAGCCCATAGCAAAACCTGATCCAAATATATCTAACCCTTCAGCTGATGTGAACGGATTATATTTTTTTGCAGCTTGTCCAAAGTAATCTCCAGTTATATTTAATAATGGTAACTGAGCATTTTTATATAATTGTTTTGCTACAAGATCACTATCATATGTTTCTACATAGTATTTTTCAGCAGCATCTGCTACTACTTCTTGATAGGTTTCTTGAAGACCTTCAGCAATATTTGCTTTAAAATAACCAACTGTTTTACCAACTGATTTATAAAGTGGATCCACTCTCCATCCTTTCCACCAGCTTTTTAAACCTGATTTCCAGAATTCAAATTGTCTAGTACTTTGGTTATACACAGTTCTACCAAGTTTACCAAATTTACCAGCATCAACCTCACCTAATTCTTTTATGGTTTGATTTAAGTAATTATTGATTTTACCTTTACTTAATAGATTGGAAAACGTAACTTTATTTGTAGCATAAATGACTGGGAAGTTGTACATTGATGTTTCAATACCTGCAGTTTTAGCCTGCTTCATCATATTGTACATTTCATCATCATCTGGCGTTGTGCCATTTGCAGCGTAATAATTATTATATAAGTCTTCAAATACTTTATTCTGAACCATTCCTGCTTCAAGAGCTGATTCAGAACGGGCCATATTAATAGTTCTTATATCTCTATAAAATCCTCCAGCAGTTTTGGATAAAGAAGCTAATCCGGCAAGATTATCTTGAGCCCGGTAAATATCATATACCTCACCTACTGTATTTGATAATGGATTTATAGATTTAACTAATCCATGTGAGAAAAACTTCTCTCCTCTGAGCATATTATTAGAAGTTTGAACAGCCTCATAAGTTTGTCTTGATTTATTAATATCATTTAATTCATCAAGTACACTAGTAAACTGACGTGATCCATCCATTGCTATATCAAAACCTTTAGCAACTCTTAATCCACTCATGTCAATTTGACCAATTCTATTTAATCTTCTAGCAGCATTAGCCGTTACAGCAGCAGAGGATCCTCCACCAGTAATTGGAGCTATAAGAGCAGCACCAATTTCTTCTAGCATTATTTCTCCAATTATACCTGCGGTATAGCCAAAGTTCATAACTAAATTACTTGTAAATGCACCAGCACCTTTTCTTGAACTGTATCCAATAGCAGAAGCTCTCTCATAATTTCTAGCACCTTCCCTATCTGAACTAAAGAAATCATCTCCATTTGCCCATCTCATTAACTGAGAAGGTCCTGATATAAACCCTTCATAAGCAAGCGTTCCAAATGATTCAGATATCATTCTTGAAAAGTCACTTGTCCAAGATGTATTATCATTCCATACGGCTTCATTATCTTTTGTAGGATGGAAACCAAGTCTATCAATATTTTCTAATCCAGTTGCAGCATATCTATCATAAAATGCACTGCCATTGGGACCAGAATCATAAGATTCAACTTTAGCATATTGATTTGGGTTATAAGCATTTTGTTGTCCAAAACTTCTTAAATAATTTTGCATTGATTTTTTATGATCATCAAAATTATATGCGGCAGTTTTTGGAACTTGAGATGGCATATTACCAGGTGCTGTACCAGTAATATAATTTTGTGTTCCTAAATTAGTAACCGTAGGAGCTTCAGAAGGACTTATTGAAAAGTACTCATTAAAATCTGTTGCACCAGAATAAAGATCATTAGTTTGTTGTGATAATGACTCATTCAATTCCATTTCTTCCATTACCTATTATTTTGTTCATTCATAGATGCAACTTGACCCCAGAAATTATTTCTAAAGTTTTGAAGTTGTAGACCTTGTCCAGATAACATATCACTAGCACTTACACTAACGTATGCTTTTTTATTTGGATCCCACATAGGTACAGTTTGTTGATACTGTATTTGTCCTCCAGGTAATTGTGTAAATGAAATAGAATAACCATCATAATATGGATTAGTATATGTTACTCCTGTTTTATCTATTGCATATTGAGCTCTTACTCTACTCTCTACAGGATCCATAAATGCATTATTATAAAGATCAGTTCCAACAAAGTTTGAACTCTTACCCATAATAGTTAAACCATTTGCAATAAGTTTATCATATACTTCACTACTTAAATATCCTGATTCATTAGATTTGCCTTCATTTTTTATTTTGTATTTTTCAGCAATCTTTTCAGGAATTTTAACGGTAACTCCTGCAAAATCTAAAGAGCCATTTGCTACTGGATGAAAATCTAATACAAAATTTCCATCTTTATTTTTTTTATTCTTAGAATACTCATAAAGATCTGCTATGATATTCTTAGCAACCATATTTAGTTTATCATCTTTTGCACTATTCCAATCTGAAGGACTTATTCCTGTAACACTTGCACGAGCATTATCTTCTGTAAATGATAAATCTCTAAGAACATTATTTAATTGGGCATATCTAGTAAAGTTGTCTGTTCCAATTGCTCCGGGTTTTACTTCTATTCTAGAAGACCCCATAGTAAATTTACCAGCACCTCCTCCAGAATATCCATATAATGGAGTTTTAATTAGATTTTTTTCTTGAAGTTCAAGAACATATTCTTTTAAGTCATCAATAGCAGCCCTAGTACTTTTATTATAACCCATTCGGGTTTTTTCATCTTTAACCCAAGTTACATTTTCAGCACCAGATCCTGAGAACATATTATCAATTAAGTTAGCAATAGGGGTTACAACAAGATAACCTACACCACCAACTATTGCACCTGGAATAGCACCCACTCCTGCTGCAGCTGACCCTACACCTGCGCCTGCGGCCACAGAAGCACCAAAACCGGCAGCTGAATAATCAAAATAATCTTTTGTAGATTTTTCATATTCTCCTGGTTTAATAACCTCACCTTGATCATTAAGTAATTGCTTATCATTAACCATTAATTGAACCATGGTTTTTTCATCACGCATATTACCATCACTATCAAATAGATATTTACCCATTTTGGTACCCATTTGTTTATCAAGCAATCTTACAGTTTCTTCTGCACGTTTGATTTTAAGATCTCTTTTTGCAAAAAGACCTTCACCAATATCTTCAAGATTATTAAAGTTAGCTCTTACAACTTGGAAATCACCATCATTTTCATAACCTGATAGTTTATTCTTTTTAGTAATCCATTGTTTAAATCCAGCTGTTATTTCTGCAACAGAACCTGGACTCATTTCATTAACATTTAATGAAGAGAAATTGGCAATTTTTCTTCTTCTTTGTGAAGGAGTGTCCTTTTCAGAAGGAAAACCAAAATTAGTATAAGTAGTAGGATTCTGTCTTATCCATCTTTCTGACATACCAATATCTTGAGTAATATCAAAAAATTCTTCATCTGACATATCACCATTCTCATGAGCTTTAAGAATCAAACTCAACATACTTTTTACAGTAGTTTGATTTCTTGAAGTTTCAATCTGTTCTTGTTTTTCTTGACTTTTTTGTTGGTCTTCAGTTTTAGTTACACCTTCTGTACCTTTAACTGATTGCACTTCATTAAGTTCTTTTTTAGGTACTAAGAAGTCTTGACCATTTTGTTGTACTAATTCATATTCTCCAGAATCTAATTTAGCTTTTAAGATAATTCTATTTGTTTCTAACTTATCTTTATATTCAGCTAAACTTCTAGCTTGTGCAGCTCTTTCTTCTTGAAGTTTAAACTGATTAGTTTTAATACTTCTTTCTGAAGTCATTGTAGCATATGATATAGCAGCATCCTTAAGATCATTTTCCAACATCATGTTAGGCTGAAGAAAATCTACTTTATATCTTAGGTCACTAATATTATTTGATACTACTCCACCTTTTGTATTAGCAGTTCTTGAAATACCATCATCTAATACTTCTGAAGATTTTTGGTATTTTGTTAAAAGAGTTGCATTTTGTAGTTGGGCTTCTTTAATATTTTGCAACTGTGCAGCGACCCTTGGATCTTTATTACCCGCAGCAATTTGAGCTTCTAAATTTTGAATATTTTTTGTATATGTCTGATCTTGATTCTTAAATAAAGCAAGTTGAGAATCAGTAATAGTTTTATATTCCTTAAGCTTTGTGTTTATATATTCTGCTTCTGCAGCTTCAATACTCCCTAATCTTTCTTTATTAGCGTATGAATAATCTTTTCTATCTACATATGCTTGTGTTCTATACACATCCATAATAGATTCATCATTACCAAATGTTGACATAAACATTTTATATAATGGACCTACTAAAGGTTGTCCATTTTGTTGTTCAATGATAAATCTACCGTCTTTTGTAAATGAAAAGTCTTTTACTTTGATGCCTAATTCTTTGGCATAGTTCATTGCTTTTTTATTTACATTCTGATAAGGGACAAATTTAGGAGATGGAACAGAAAAGATTTGATCATATGGTGAATTTCTAAATTCATCAATTCTGTAATCAATTGCTTTTATACCATCATTCCAAGCCTGTTCTCTTAATTTTTCATCAGTAGCAGTACTGTAAGATTGTCCGGTAAGTTTTTCCATCTTAGCATTCTTAGTGAATGCCATGTCATACATTAAATTCTTATCCTCATAAAAAGGTTTAAATATTTGTAAAGCCTGTGTAGTATTTTGATCTAAAGATAAATCTAGTCCAGCAACTCTTTTTAAGTTAAAATCAATTTGCTTTTCAAGTTGTTCTTTTTTTTGAATACTATCAGGGTGTGTTAAATCAGCATAGTAAAGTTGACCATATACTTTATTGATGGCTTTCCAGTTTCTATCATACTGATCTTGTTTTGTTGCAAGAACATTATTCACATAATTAAAATCAACCTGGTATGGTTGATACTGTGGAATAAAACTTGAAACACCTTGCGGATACTTTGCCATATTGAATTCTTTACATTATAAAAATACTAAAATTTTATAAGTTTATTAAACCTACAAAGTTTAGTAAAACATGAATGGGAATATGTTATCACCTAATACATAGCCTCCTACATTCTGTTGACCACCTTTTTTCTTGCTTAATTGACCCTGCTCCATTTTATAGATTTGAAGTAAGTCACCCATCTTAGCATCTTTACCATATATAGCTTGAAGCTCTTTAATCCTTTGATTTACATCTGAAGATTTTTCTGGAACATTAGGTTTACCTTGTTTGAAATATGGAACACCTCTTCTATATGTTGTACCATACTGTTGATTCTGAAAGTTGGAGAGCATTCTATTTTGCAATTCACTCTCAGCATCTGCAAGAGCCATTTGTTTATTTTGACGTATTTGGTTACGTGCAGATGTCTCCATATTTTTTTCATTAGCCGTAGCAGCTATCTGTTGATTCCAAATATCAGCTCTCTGAGCATTATTAAGATTTTTAGCTTGAGCATTAAACTGTGATACAGCTCTAGCTGCAGAAATATTATCTTCTTGTGTTCCTGCTACAGCAGCTTCATTTGCAGCTTGAGTTTGTCCTGTTGTAGCCATTGCTTTTGCAAAATCTTCACCAGCAGTACCTGCAGTACCCTGAATCATATTCATCATAGAAGATTGACCTCTACCAATATTTTGAATTTTAGCCAAGTAATCTTTAAACTGATTTGGCATTTCAGCAGCATTTGGAACAACACTACTACTTCTAGCTACATTTGGATTCATAGTAGCTTGAGTAAGTATATTTCTAGTTGCTATATCTGAATATACTGGCGTATCTTGAAATCCTTGTTGCTGAACACTATATCCTTCTGGGCAAACACATTCCTCTTCATTCTCAATTTCAAATTCTGTTACTTCTCCTGTATTTGGATCTGTACATTTACATTTCTTTTTAGGAGGTGTATTTGGTGGAGTATCCGGTGGAGTATTTGGAGGTGTTTGTGGAGGCGTTTCAGGAGGAGTACCTGGTGGTGTACCTGGAGGAGTTTCCGGTGGAAGAAGTTGTCTTACACCAAACTTATTATCTACATATCCTTGTTGTAATTTTTGTAAAGTTGCAGCATCTGCTAATGTGGCATCTGAAAATTTTCCAGAAGTAGTTAATGATTCTAGATCTGAAATACCTCTACCTTTTGCAGTTAAACCGTGTGTTTTCCACATTTGTCTAATTGCATCTGGATTATTTGCAAGAGACCACTCATAAATTGCTTTTTGAGCTTGACCCTCGTTCATATCTTTAATTCCAGGAATTATAGGTTCCCATTTAGCTAGAAAATCATTTAAAGGTAAACCAACATTTGTAAATTGGTTTTGTGTCCCCATTGGTGTAATATTATTTGCAGCAATATTAGCAGCACCATATGGAGTAATACCACCTGTAGGATACATCGGCATATCATAACCACCAAGAGTCATTCCATACTCTGCCATTGGCATCGGAGGATTTACTGGCATTTGCTGTGCATTAGCATCATCACCATACATAGTTTCCATTGATGCTATAGGCGCACCATTTGGCATTTCAGTAGGTATTCCATTTTCAGATTGCTCTTGAGACATTATTTCTTGCTGACCTTCTTTTACTGGTTCAGGAACAAATTGATCCATAGAATAACCCATAGTCTCTAATACAGGTTTAGCAGCTTCAGGCATACCTTGAGGGAAACCTTTCATTGCTTCTTGAATTATAGATAAGTAACCTAACTTCATGATATAGTTTTTAATCATGAGAGTAGCTGTCTTTCTTGTTAATTCATCTGTATTTGGATCATAGAGAATCTTCTTATATGAATTAATATCATACTTCTTTGCAATTTCTGCAGGAGTAACACCGCCTTTCTTAGGTTTAAGATCAAACATCTTTAATACTTCTGGATCTTTAATCTTCATTGAAGCTGTGTCAGAAAAGATAAATGAACCATCAGGAAGATTCAAAGGTGTTCCTCCTTGTGAATGTCTTTGCCCTCCAATTTTAAAAGTATCCGGAATATTATCACCAGAAATACCACCATATGCTACTTCACCAAGTTCTGCTTCAAGGTTAGCCTCTTCTCTATTTTCTGGTTGAAGAGTTTGTCTAATCTCTGTTTTCTTATTAGCAAGACTATTACTATAGTTTCCGCCACCCCATGCAGATGGAGTAATTGCAAGAGAACCTTGAATTTGTCTTCCAACTTGTGCTTTAACAAGTTTCTTAGGTAATTTATTTATTCTAATCTTCATAGCCGTCTAATAAAGTAATATCTACACCAGCATCAATAAGTGCTTGGATTTCTTCTTCTGTGAGGTCATATTCTCCGCCTTCTTCATATTCTAATTGACCACCAAATTTAGAATAAGTTTGTTGTGTAAGTCCGCCTCCAATAATGCCTTCAAAGCCACTTTCAATTTCTTTACCAGTGTTAATATCATATCTACCTTGAGCAAGCATTTCTGTTGGCATTTCTCTACCACTAGCAGTCATTAAGTTTTGAGTATTAAACTTCTCTACCATTGTGTTATCAATAGCATCTCTTGTGTTTCTAGCAGCAGTACCAATAAATGGCATTAAACCTTTAGGTTGAAAATTAAGTTTATTTTTTTCTTTATAAGCTATATCCACTTCTTGATTTGGGGATTGCCATTCAAGATAATCTGGGATATTATTATTATTTGTATTAGCAGTAAAGAAATCCTTATCTGACATTACAGGGTTAGTTCTATTATCCACAGGATTATTATAAACAAAACCTCCATTAGGAAACATAGGAACTCCTCCCATTTTAAATTCTTCTGAAACATTATACATACCAGAACCAGATCCTATACCTTCTTTGTATAGAGTATTATATCTTGGATTCTGATAAGAATTAGGTCCTGGGACATTTAAGCCTTCAAATACACTTGACATTCCAGTACCAGTTCCAGTTCTTGGAGCAATAGGTAAAATATCTTTTCTATTTGCTATAACTTTTGCCATGTATTCTTCATCAGACATAGGAGTTATCATTCCTTCAAGTGGTTCTCCTTCGTAAAAAGCATTAGGGTCTTCTCTTAAAGCTCTTCTTACATTTCTTCTTTGGTCTCTTTCACCAGCTCTAATAGAAACTCTAGACTCATCCTCAAGACCACTTACAATTGATCTAGGATATTGATCCATTATTTCATTACGCATCTCTCTTCTACTCATTTCTTCTGGTAGATTCTGTTGCTGTTGAATTTGTTGTTGCCAATTCATTCCAAGTAAAGGACCTTCTTGACCTGGTACAACAAATTTAATATGCACAGGATCTTTACCAAATCTTCTAGGTTCAGTATAGATTTCAGATATTCTAGTATCTGGACCAAAAGCCCCAGTAAATGGAATATTAGTTCCAGCAATCATAGGTAGACCTTTTTGCACCATTCTTCTACTTATAGAAAAAGGACTTGCAGCCTGCATAAATGATCCAAACGGAGTGTTTGGTATACCATATCCCATTGCTTGTGTCATGTACTGTGCAGCAAGAGCTGCATTTTGTGGATTATATCCTGGTACTATAGTTTGTTTAGATTTAACTTCTTCAGGATAATTCTCCATCATCCATTCTTGATAAGATTGAGGAGCTGCTCTACGCATACCTTCTTCAGGTGCACTTTCATTGTACCAGTCAATATATTTCTGATATTCTTCTTGAGTACCTCCCTTATCAAATCTTCTTGTATAAGGATCGGAAGGGTCAACAAGATTAGTGCCATCCAACTCTGCTACTGATGGATCAGTTCCACCATAAACATACTTTTGTAAGTTTCCAAATGGATCTGCTGTAGGATTCATTACAGCACCACCTTCTTCATACCAAAAAGTTCCTTGTTTATCCCATGGAACATATATATTATAGTTTGAACCATGAGGAGAACTTGATGCTGATACTGCAACAAAACTTTTTTTCTTATCTATAGTACCATCTGGTTTATATACTACTTGGTATCTTGCCGGACGTTTTGTACCAAACATTCCAGTAGTATATGTTCCTTCATAAGAAATAGCTCTACCACCTTCTTTAGTTTGCCATTCTTTATAATTTTTACCAGGTTTTGGTTTTGGATCTTCTGTAACACCTTTCCATCTATCTTTTCTATCTATAGGAGTTTCCTCTTCAGGTAGTTCAACAACTGGTGGTTTTATAACAGGTGGTTGTGTAACTGTTTTTACTGGTGGAACAATAGTTTGAGGTACTGGAGTTGGTGTTGATGATGTTGCTCCTGGAGTTGTTGTACCTTCACCTTCTTTTGCATCCGTACTCTTTGGAGTATTTGCATCTACTTCATCTAAAGCCTCTTTATTAACTTGTTCATATACTATTTGGCCTGGATTACTATAACTTTGTTGTCCATAAAAAGATGAAGGATATCCATACATTGAGGATAACATATTTAATCCTCTACCTCTTCTTCCTGGCATCATCATACCTGCCATAAAGTTTACTGGTAACCCACCTTCAAATGAAGCTCTATAACTTTTTAAACCTCCAAAAATATTTCTCTCACCTTCAATAGTAAATGGAGGCATTCCTTGACTTAATTGTGCCATATCAGGCATAATTTGTCCAGGCATTGAATAAACATTAAATCCTCCAGGATAAAGTCCAGGAAGATTATTTAATACTTTTTGGACATCTCTACCAACTCTTCTTTGATCTCTAGCGGCTCTTCTTTGTTCTCTACCATTTTTTGCCATTGTTAGATTTGGTTGATTAAAAATATCTTTATTAGCAGCAGCCATTAAATTTAAATGATGAGCATAAGCTTCTTCATCTCCTAGATTATTTGGGTCATAAAAACCTCCTTGAGAAAAATAAGAGTTTTGTTTCTGCATATTGTCAAATTTATTTTTGGCAACAGCTTTTACAACTGCATTTTGTACACTAGATTCAAAGCCTTTAACTAATGCTTCTCTTCCATCTGGTGTATCATTATTTCCCATAGCAGAACCATTAGTTTTTTGCTCCATTCCTTCTTGAGCTTTTCTAATAAATTCTTTCATGAATTTTTTTCTAGTCATACCTCCAAATTTCATTTCTGACATATCAGTATCGTCACCATAGTAGTCGTCATAGGTGCCCACATTTTCTTCAAGATTTTCATCAGTTATATCTTCTTGGTACTCTCCTTGTTCTTCACCTATATTTAATGATTCTGGATTAGGAGATCCTTTTGCTATTTGCATATTCTGATATTTTAAATCAGAAGGAGCTATAGTTGAATAAACTTCATTAACTAAGTTATATACATACGCATCATCTAACTGATAACCTTGAGTAAGTTTATCTGCTAAATCATCAATATAACCCTGATCAACATAACCAGCTTCATCTCCTAATAAAGACAATTCATCATAAATTGTATTTACTAAATCATCTTCAGTAATTTGTGGTTGCTGTTGCTGCCGCTGCATCATAAGATAGTTTTGTATATCTGCTTGAGTAATACCACCTGGAGCATACTGAGGATTATATATTTTTACCTTTTTGTTCATTATACATGATATATATTAAATATACTAAATTTCATTTTATCTAATAAACTTGTTAAGTTTATTGATTGATCCGCCATATCTTTGTTCAGGTGTTTTAGAATTGATCATTTCTAAGCCTCCAGCTACCGGTACTGTCATCCAAGCATTGTTTAATGCTGATCCAATTACTTTATTGAGTCTATCTTTATATGCGTTCATAAATTTTATTTTTTGAACTGTAGGTAATTTTCCAATAAAATCTAAATCTTCTGTATTGTACTTATCTTTTAACATTTCTTTTTGAATAAGTCCTGCTTGTTCAGACCATAAATCATCATAATCTTCATGTAATGAAAAATCATCTGGAGATTTTTTTCTTTTATTCATCTTTGATCTCCATTCATCTACAAAATCAGCTATTTGTTCTTCAGATAATTGTGCATCTATTGGAAGATTATTTTTTTCTAAAATTTGTTGTCTAGCATTTAGATGTCTCACTTGTTGTTCAGGTCCTTTAGTCAAATAATAATCTTCAGCATCTATTGCTGGATAATTTTTATAAACTTTTCTATTGTCAAATATTGCTGGTGAATATAAATGCTTTACTTCATGCTCTAAAGTTTGCAAGGGATGAACTGCTTTAGATGAAATTTCTACTTTTGCAGGTCTCCACCATTTTTTATGAGACATCATACCTTCAGCATCATAAAAATCCATTTTTTTAGCACTAGTGTTTAATTTATAAGTTGCATTATCTGCAGCCTTAATAGTTTTATCTACAGATTTTTGAATTTCTTCTAAAGACTCTCCAGTATTGGCAGCTCTTCTTTTTGCATATTCTGTAGAAGTAATCCATTCTTTATTTTTATCAATTGCTTTTTGAATATCAGCTTCAGTTAATTTTGTTCCAGTACCTTTACCAATAGGTCCTTTAGTTTTATAAAAATTTACATCGTCTGCCATAGATGCTTGTCTAGCCTCAGTTAATAAATTTTTAGCTGAACCAACACCTTCTGCAAAAGATCTGGATATGTTTATTGGTTTAGAAATATCTTTTAATTCTTTTGCAATTTGATATCCGGATTTAAGACCTTTAACACCTGTTCTTAATGCATTAATACCAAGTTCTGGTATAGCTTCTATTCCAGCATAAGTTAGAGGATTAAATGCAGTTACATCAGCATCTGTGACATTAGCCATTTTTTCTCCACTATACCAACTAGGCATTTCTTTATAACTAGACCCACTTGATAATCCAGTATTTTTTAAATAATTTGCAGGTAATGTTCCAGGTATTTCTAAAAATGAAAGACTCTCTAATCCACCAACAGGAATGCTAAAAGGTAAATCTGTATCCGTAAATGGAATTTTTGTCATTTTAGCATTTAAAATTTCCTGAGATTCTTTTTTAGTTAATCCAGGTATATTACCTTTATTCATAGCATCCACAACTTCTGGACTAAATTTAGATGCTAAAGCTCCTAATCCACCAAGTGTTCTTGCCCAATATGAAGGTTGAAGCTTATTACCATATTTAGATTCTGCAACAATATTTCTTTGAGTATCATTTAAATCATCTACATATTGAGTTCTATCATTAGGATTCCATCCTTCTTGTCTAGAAACACTTTTTACTACAGCTGTATTAGTTTTATAGTCATACTCATTTTTAAAATTCTGTACAAGATAATCTGGCCAGTCGTAACTAGATATAGCATTTTTATTACCATACCCTGTTTTTGTACCCCATTTATCTGCGATAAGATTTTTATTATTTTTTAAATATTGTCTTTTCTTTTTATTGATAAACTCTTCTTCTGGATGTTTTTCTTTATATTTAGTTCTAGCTTTACCCCAATTAGAAGCTTGAGCTGTGACAGGAACTTCCTGTTCTTCTAGTATATAACCAGCTGTTTCATTAGGATCATATCCACCAGGAGCAAATCTTATTTTCTTTCTTTCCTTAGGTTCACCACCATCAGGAAATTTTGCAATACCACCTTCAGAATATTTTCCTTTAAGGTATTGACGGATATCTTTACCGGCCTCTCTCATTTCTGGAGAATCATATTTTCTCTCCATTCTATAATCTTTTCTACCATGAGAAAACATTCCAATAGTTCTTGGAGCAAGTTGCGCTCTTAATTGTCCATCTACATAGTTTTCATCAAATCTTTCTTTACTTTGAGTACTTCCATTTTCTACTTCTCCCTCATATTGCCAATTCATATCCTCACCTCTTGTATCTTTTACAGCTTTTTCAAAATTCTGTAAGAGAGGTTGAAAGTTTGGATCATCTCTCATCCCATGCATCATGTCTAAAAATACATCTCCTCTATTTGCTCCCTTTGGATTATATAACGCAGTATATTTATCTGGTGATGGATTTGGATAATTATAGTCTGGAGCACCAGCTTCAATAAGGTTTGGGTAGTTTAGTATAGGGTCATCTCCTGGAAAAGAAAATTCTATATCTCCATAACCAACGCTTCTAGCATCATAATTAGGATCTTTAACAATGTTTAAGTTTTCACCTTCTGGTCCATAGACACCCTGCATACCAGGATATCTTTTCATTAGTCTTTTCTTAAACTTATCTCCTGGTTCTCCACCATTTGAATACTCTTCTACAATAAATCCTCCTTCTTTAAGTTTATTAAGATCATCATCTGAAAGATCCATCTCAACAAAATCTGCTTTAAGATCAGGATAATTATCTGGAGCAAATAATTCACCAGTATCTCCTAATGCTTTTATAACAGATTCTTTATTGTCAATGTGTTTACTAATATTACTCTCTTTAACAATCTTGACCTTTGCTTCATCTGATCCTGCGGTAATAATGTTTTCTCTTGGAATACCTGCAGCTTCAGCTCTTTCAATCATTTGAGGAGTTACTTTATCTCTTGCTGTAATGACGTAAAGATTCTTTCCCTCCTTATTCATTTGTTGAGCTAATTTAAATCCTTCAGGTGTTGTTAAAGTATCATCATAATCAAATGATATATAGTTATCATTACTAGAAAATGAATCGGGTTGTTCTAAATCAGGATTAGTTCTGTAGTTAGTAGTTATTTCTCCACCAGGTTTAATTTCTTTTAGAGCTACTAAATATCTATTATTGCCATCAATTACATTTAAAGCATTTGCATCATCAGAATGATTATAGTTCCTACCTAAAAGAGTAGGAGTTGTTTTCACAACTCCCGGCTCAATTTCTCTCATGGTATGTACTAACTCAATGATGTCTCCTCTTTTAATTGGTTCATCTGCAAATAAACCATTCCCATGAATCTCTGACTTTCCTACTTTAACTTTTTTCATTATCTAGGAGAATATTGATTTTTAGTATTAATGATTTTTAGAATCATATTTGTATTTCTTGAATCTGTTTTTGATAAATTTAAGAAATTAATATAGTGTCTAAATCTTTTATGTTGTAACTGGGGTTTAGAATAATCTAAAGCAGCTTGATTTAAGTTTTTAATATAGCCATTAGGTTCTGTTAACCAAATTATATTTTCAGCATAGTTTCCTAATAAAACTGTTGTTCCTGGAACTACTGGACCAGTAGGTGGATAATTTGATCCTGTTGGAAATTCTCCTCGGTTTTTAGTTACATCCCAAAATTGATTAAATCTATATTTGTTTTCTTCTTTACTAAAAAGAATATCAAATGATTGTAAGTTAGATTGATTTAACTTAGGATACTGTTGACTTAAAGTAACATTGTTTTTAGGAAATATATTAAGATTTAAATAACCAGATACTTGTTCTGAATTATAAACCACAGCTTTATCAAAGTTATAATCTAATACATGGAATTGATCTACACAATAGTTAGCTTCTCTTCTATAACATTCTAAATAGTATTCTACACTTTTTAATGTAGTAACTGTTTGACCAGTAATGAATGGTAATTCAACTTCAAATGGATACTGTACACCATAGTAGTTACAATAATCATTGCAAGCAAAGCCATGTTTCCATATCTGATTCTTTACAATTGTAGAGAAATTACCTTTGCTTGGAATATACATACTTGGATGCCAGTCATGGAAACTAATCCAATATTGCATTTTTGGATCATAACTTACTGTCCAAGATGCGTCATCAAAGAATGTTTTAGCAAAAGTGCTATCTATTTTAAATGGTGTTTTAATACCATTTATATCAGTATAAAAGAATGTATCAGTACTTCTATTATAAGTAACGCTACCAATGTATTTATCTTTTAACTTATAGTCTTTTTTAGAAAAATATAAAACACTATTCTCGTTATCATAACTTGCTGAACAACCAATTCCTGCTACTGGATTATCTACATTAGGGTAATCAGGGAAATCTTCAATTAGTTTATATGGTAAGAATTCATTAAACCACCACTTTAATCCTGATTGAGAAATTTCTTCTAGACCTTGTCTAAATGCAAATATCTTACCTTGATTTTGAGAAATATAATATAGACCTGCTGGAGTTGAAATTACTCCAAATCTACTTTGAGATGATCCATATTCATATGCTCTATCAGATGCTGTAATATTTTGAGGAGGTTGTGCAAATAATGAACCATCACCAACAGTAACTGTAGTACCACTACTAGCTAATTGAAGAGTATCTACCCCTTGATAAATTAATGGTGCATCATCTTGGAATGTAATAAACATACCAGTTTTAGCAAAGTTTTTTACACTTGTTATTTTGCTTTTAAACTCTGCATAGTTTAATGGTAAGAATGTAAACCAATTGTCTGCATACAATCTTTCCTTTTGATATAATGAATAATAAATTCTATTAGGGTAGTAAGTATAGCACAATTGTGATACTTGAGGGTCATAGTTTGGATTTTGTAATACCCCACCTTGAATATACTGAGTAAAGAATTTATTAGCACTTAATGAGTAATCATAATTATAGAAGTTACCAGCAGTAATAATATCTGGGTTCATGTCAAATAAAACTTCCAGATTAGTAAATATATATTTACTATAAAACTTTTGGTAATCAAATATACCTCTACTTCTAAAATCTACAAGCACATCTGATTCAACAAAGAAATCCCTAATACCATGAGCACCTGTATAGAAGTATCCATTTTTTGGAGATACTAGATTATTAAAGAATCCAAAGTTTCCATTAATTGGATTATAATTATTTGAATCTAAATCATAATATGAGGATGGCACAAGACCGGTACCGTTTAAGTTACCTGATACCCAATTTAAAAAATTAGAAAAATTAAAATCACTAATATCCCAAGGTTGGCTATTAACCCAGAATCTTGGAGAAGGAATCATTTGATTTAAATAGTAATTATACTCTGTTCCATTTGGAACACCATATAACCAATCATAAAAGAATAGCATTACATTCTTTTCAGTAAATCTATTTATGTATGTATCACCTCCAAAAATTAATCCTGTTGTTGGAATTTTATACTGAAACTGTGTTCCGGTAGGACATGTTAATGCATATGAAGAAGTTTGAATAGTATTAAAATCAATTTTTTGTTCACATGATGTTATGACAACTTGATTTATATTTCTTAGTTGACCATATTGATTTTCTATTCTAAATTTTAATCCAGCATAATGACTAGCAATAGGATTTCTAAATGAAACAATTTTTTCATCTGTTCCATATCCTACATCACTATGTGTAGAAACTGCTCCACTTAAAGTCATAAGTGAATCATCAATATACTGACCCGCATTATTTACAATATAGTTTGGACCTGTATTATTACCCGCAGCATCTGTAGTTCTAAGAACAACAAGTTTAGGTCTTTTTGTATTATTGATTCTATACCTAACAGTATTACCACCACTTTGATATTCTGGAAGATCTTGAATAGAATCATATACATAAGTACCAAATTCCATATTAAACCTTTTTAGGTTAGCTGAATTTGGAGCTGACATTGTATCATATTCACCATGTCCTATTTGTTCTAATGCATATTGTCTATACCTAGCAATTGTATATAAAATATCTACAGTAGCTTGTGCGCCTTCAAGAAAAAAGAAAGCTAATTGATTTACTGTAGATCCAATACCTAATGCTGTAGCAACTGCCCCAATAAATGTATTAGCTGTTCCTTGTATTTGACTATAACCATTAATAGCTTCTTGTAATGTAACTGGATTGTATACACCTATATTTGCAAAAGTATTATTGGTAGTCTCCCATATATCATCTAATTGAGGGGCTCCTGGAATACTCAATCCTTCAAGTAATGATCCACCTGCATTTAGATAAGCCTGGTATTGCGTATAAAAATTAAACCATGTTGAGGCAACAGCTGTATTAATAAATGCTGAATTATCTGCAGTTACACCTGTTGTTCCACCATTACCACCAGCAACTTGCCATAGTGGATATTTTGCATAAGGTTCATTATATGATGCTGTATTAATAGAAATATTTCTATCTTTTAAAGTATTTAATAATACATTCAGTAACCCTCCAATTACTGACCATATTAAAGCTGTGTTACCTAAAAGTTTAAATTCAGGATGAAGACTTGGTTCAATAAATTGTTGTTCTGCTGTACCTATTAATTGCCCATATAACTTTACTTCTGAAGAAGTTAATGCTGGATTATTAAAACTTGTATCAGGTGAATGAAATGAAATAATATCTAATGGTACTGTCTGATTATATTTATCATTATTACTATCATGTGTAAATATATACGGGTCATTAAAATTATAGTTATAATCACCAGAATTATTTGTATTCAACTTAGGTTTAATTGCATTAAAAGGATAGTTAGCATATAAACCAGTGATTTTAGAATTAGGAAGATTAGTTACTGAAGTACCTAATATTTCGTAGTCTCTAAAGTTATTAATCATTCCTTTTGCAAGAATACTTTTATTTCCCCATCTAGATCCTCTTAATATTTCATAACCTACAATGCCTGGTATTTCATTACCATCATTATCTTTTGGTAAAATAATATTATTGAATCGTACACCTAACTGTCTAATATAGTATTTGTTATTCTTTTTTACAAAGTGATTTGTAATACTATTAGGAATACCATTATAGTTTGTTATATTGTCCGGCATTTTGTGGTGCCTAATAAATTTACCACATAAATTATATCTTGGATCTGAATCACCATTTGGTAATACTGTTTGTGTCCAACAATGAAAATTTGAATCCCAAACTTCTGCTTGATTATCAGGATAACTTTCAGAAGATTGCCAATATCCCATTTTACCACTAGCTACTTCAACTCCACCATCAGGCAATGTTATGTTTGTTAATGATGTTACAGAAGCAGTATTAATTGTTTGAAATAAATATGTGTCCCCTTGTAAAGTATTAGCATCTGAATAATTATCATTTTCATATACACCTGGAAAGTATTGTTCTGCAGCTCTTCCTGGAATATGATAAGATGATGATTTATCTCCGGTATTATAAATCCAACGTATAAAGAAAGAATAAACTTCATCTCTAAGATAGCTGGTATTCTTACCACCTTTTATATAATAGTCTTCTGGATATTCAACCACAACCCATTCTGTTTCAATTTTATTTGCTAATGGTTGATAGTTAAAATCAAATCTTGTTGTTGGAGCAATTCTAAGTAAATAATTATTTACTTCTGCCATTTGTTCTGACCTCTCAATTTCAGGATTATTAATTAATAATTCTGATTCACTTACAATAGGAAGATCAGCTTTAATTTGATCAAGAACAATTTCTTTAACTCTGGTTGAATAGTTTCCTATTTTAGTAGCAATAGTTGCATTATTAATATTAGCAATAATCACTAATTCAAACTCATCAAAATGTGCATCATCTGCATCTATAAGAACTTTGATTGATCCTTTATTAGCTGTTTCTGTAAATAATGGTAACGGATAACCTGAAGAAAAATAATTAGTTACTCTTTGTTGATCAATAGTATATGCAATAGAGGCTGTATAAGAACCAATTTCTAATGTTCCAGATTGATCTCCCAAAACAACATTTACACAAGGTGTAGTTGTTAATCTAGCAAGTCTAGTTGCATCACAATTTAAAACATTAGTAGGATTACAAATATAACATGAAGCACCACTAGGGTCATTTGGATCAGGAGGGATAATATCACAAATTTCTTCCCACTGAACTCCTGGCCAAAGAAACTGAGTATTTACACCATTACTATAATAGTTATTACCAATCCAATTAAATGTGTTATCGGGCCATAATTGTGGATCTCCAATATTAAGATATCTATCAGGATTTAATCCATCAGCCCAGTATACTCCCCAAGAACAATCTTGTTTTCTTCTTGATGCACCAGTTATTAAATTTAACTTACTAAAATTTAAACATGGATCTTGTACAATAGGTCTGTACTTACATATATCAGATTCAAATAATCCTATCTCAGAATTAATTGAATTATTATTAGATACATCATATGCAGCTGTAAAAATAATCCATTTATCAGCAAATAAACTTACGGTACCAACAATATATGTATTTGGATTATTTAAGGATTGAGCTGTTGTAGCACATAAAAAATTAGACTCTTCATTTGATATTGAACCAACATCACCTTCTGATGTATTATTAGTTGCATTACGGGCATGTGTCCACATACCTTCTTGAACAAATAATGGATCTGAATCTTTATTTAGTCCTTTAACAAAAAGTCTTGAAACTTGAGAGTTTGGATCTTGTCCGCCTTGTTTTGCCATAATTAAATAACTCTTGGGTTTCCATAATTACTATACGCAATGTTGTTTGGTGAATGAGACATAAACATGTTATAAAACTTACCATACATTGCTTTGCGGTTAGCTGCCCATATTTGTTCAAACTCTCTAAAGTTTGGAGTATTAACTACGTTCAATGCTTGATTTCTAGCAACCTTTAATCTTTGTTCTACAAGTTGCATTCTTTGAGCTACATCTTCTCCATTCATATAAAGGTTTTCCATGATTCTAGATTTAAAAGCATACTCATAGTATTCATTAATTAAATCATGATCTGGAACAAGGAGATTACCATCATCATCTTCCATTTGACCTTGGTAATTTAAATATACTTTTCCTGTTTGAAAAGTGGTAAATAAAAATCCTCCTTTAATCCAACCTTCATTTGGAGTATTCCAATAAAGATTTGGGCAATTACAATCTATATTTTCACTAGCTTTCATTCTCAATGGAATAAGCTGTGAATAAACTCTTGTTACACCAGGATTACTGATTACTTGAACAAGTTCATATTGATCTCCTTTACAATTCATAAAGACTCTGGGTCTTGTACAAACATCTCCATATGGTGCAAGAGGATCATAACTCGTAGGAATAACACTTGGAGTACATGTAGTAGGACAAGTATTGCCTGGACATGCTGCAGTATGGTTGCATGGATTTGCGTTACACACAGAGCAGTTTACAGTTGCTGGTGCACATACATCTACAGTAGCTGGAGTTTCTACATAAGGGATTTCTTGAATGTTAGTTCCACCAACCCATCCACTATAGCCAACATGTTGAGTATAATTACCACAAATAAATGCGTAATTAAAAGTATAAAAGTCATCAGGTAGTTTTACTTTACCATGACATACATCTAAGATTACTTCTTTTTGTTGATTGATTCTTAAACCTAAATCATAGTTTAATTTCTTAGCTAGTTTAATTAACTGCTGTGGCTCAATCATATTTTCAAGAGCAAATGAACTTAAGTCAACTGTTACATCTTCTAACAATTGATCAAAAGTTCTATATTTCAATGTGTAATTAAAATCCATTATCTAAGAGTATTTTGACTATCATCTGGTCCATCACCTGGAACCTGCATTGATAAGGTTAATTCTTTTATTACAAACTGCTCTACTTCAGAAAATAAATATTCAGGAAGTGCAAATGGTTGATCTTGTTTGATTAAACAATCATCAGTAGAACAACTATCAACTTGACCTTCAAATATTGCTTCCATTCTTATAGCATCCCAATCAATATTTGGACAGTAGATATACCCATTCAAATACCAAAAGTATTTATTCTTATTGTATTTAAAAGTTGTTGTTTTAGTCATTGATGTCCATGTACCTGGTTCTGTTCTAAACATCTCAATAGAACCATCAATTGAAGATACAGTACGTATAATAGGACCAAACATTCCATCTAGAATACTTGGCATTTTATCTTTTGATCTTTTAAAGTAACATCCTGAATATACACCAATACATCCAGCTTCTACCTTATCTACATCAATAAGTTCAATATAAGGTAATACTTGGAATATAGAACTTATCTTCATAAGTCTAAATTGATTATCTTCTCTTTTAGCTAGAGTTTTTGAATACTTTATTAAGGAAGAATAAATAACTCTATCTGTAAGGAAGGCATCTTCTTTAACAGCTTTAAGTGTATTTCTTACTCTTGATATTACCTCACCAATTGTTGTCATAAGTCAAATTCATTATAACTTTGTAGTTTTATTTTTTCTGTTTTGATAGCAAGATCTCTATATAAAGATTTTTGATAAGCAAGTTTTAATTTTCTATTAGGTTCAACAACAATATATGTGTTCCAGTTTTCTGGATATGTTTTAGCTACAGTTCTTTTAAATTTTCTACATGCTACAAAACTCCAAAATTCTCTATTCTTCATTTTATGTTTTGGTGCATAGTTTGTAAAAAAGATTTTAGCCAACTTACCATCTGTTTCCCAATTCTTATTAATTACTGGCATTCCATATTTATGTGACTTAGCAAAATCAATATTTTTCTTTTTACTAGTTTGACATGTTCCTATAAACAACCAACCAATTGATTCTGGCAATTGCATCCCATCTCTAAAGTCAATTACATTTTGAAAAAGTAACTCATTAAACCTTTTAATTATTGTTTTTAAGTCACGGTTATCTAAATGCTTATACTTAGAATACTTACTTTTAAAATCTTCAAAGAACTTTTTTGTTAAAATGTTTTGGGCTTCTGGTCTATACCTTGGACCTTTAACATCTGGCTTTTTAAATTCTATCATACTATATAGATTAATATACTAAAAATAACTCACTTTAGCAAATATAGTAATAAAACAAAACCCCCGCGAGTGCAGGGGCTTTGCCTTGTTGTCACAGAAACCAACAAACTGTAACTTCTTATAGTTGACAAAAATATGCTGCTAAAGCTTGTAGAGCATCATTGACATTAGTATTAGTTGGCACAATTACATCAGTACCACACATAATGTCTGGTCCAGTATAAATTGTGCATTGGGAATCAGTAACCGTATAGCATGGTTCTGGATCAGGACATGCGGCTGGTGTTGGACATGGTGCTGGACTGGTTAAAAAACTATCCTCACATCCACAATTAGTACATTTTGTTATTGCCATAATATTTATTATTAACAGCTTGCAGAGAAGCCAGTTTCAGTATTACATGAATCTAAATATCCTATTAAACCATCAATAGTAAAATAGAATCCACCAATTTGATTTTCATTACCGGCATCACAAGAAAATGGCCATGTTAAATTAAATGTATCTGCAAGTAATGGAAAGTTAGCATTAGAAGGCGCATTATGAATATCTGTTCCACTGCCAATATAGTTAGGAAGATACTCTCCTGATCTAACATTACTTGTAATTAATCTTAATGGAGAATTACCTTGAACTCCACTACCTCTTGTTGTACTAATTTCTATATCATGTACAAGTTGAACAGTAAGTGCTTTTGTTGAAGTAATACTAACTCTAATTGCCGATGTTAGACATGTACCATAAGTTGGATCAACATCAATAGATCTAAGAGCTGTATCCCAAGCTTTATAATAAGTAGCATCTAAGTTTGCTGCCGTAACAGAAGAAGGAATAACAGAGCCACCATTATTAAATGAAATAGCACCATTAGCATTAATAGAACAACCACCAACACCGCTCCAAGTTGTACAACCAGAAATTGAGTTATATGCAGAAGTTGATGTTAAAGTAACAACACTTCCTGGAGAAGATGGATTTTCTAATGGAACAAATACAGTTCCTCTAAAATGAATTTGATTTCCAATTCTTCTACACTGTGGTTTTACTACTCCTGAATAATAAGCAAATCCTTCAAGATCTACCCATCCTGAATCTGTAACAGTTGCAGTGATTACATTAGCTGTATTGTCTAAATTAACAGTTGTTGTATCTGCAACTGAGATTGAAAATGATCTGTTATAATTATATACATCACATAATGCTACCCATAAGTTATTTATAGCATCTGCAACAGTTGAATAACTACCAGATTGAATCCAATCTGTATTTGTAGAAAATGCTGTTCCTGTAGTTAATTGCAAATCAGAATCTGAAATGCATATTCTATTTACAGCAGCTGATAAGTCTGAAGAAATACCAGTCACATTATAATAGTAATTGCACCAAACATCATTAATAAAACTTTCTAAAATTGTATTAATGAATTGAGTAGTTCCAGAAGATAAAGTATCTATTGAACATCCAAGTGTAAATGATGGAACAGTAAATGTTGGGGTAGGAGCTGCTTCTAATGCAGTTACTCTAATATCTAAATTAGTTATATTAGCATTAATAGTATCAATCTGAGTAATTAAACTACATACTCTAGTACCAATAGCTTGAGCATATTCTGATACCGTCATTACTGTAACAGTTCCTACAACAAAACAAGGAGCTACTGTTACTAGTGTATCGGCACTTGTTGATTTAGTAGTATTATTTGTAATAGGACTAGTAGCTGGATCTGATACAACAGTTACTTCTGTTTGTAATGCACAAATTCTTTCAATTAAAAATTGTATAAGTGCTTGAAAATCATTTGGACCACAAGCTGTTAAATTGAAACATGATAGATCATAGTTAGTTACATTTAAGGTATCTAACACTGTACATAATTCTGTTGCAAGTTTAAATACAACATCTGAAATTGTATCACCTGCACATAGTTTGATACAAGGAATATCTGGTCCTTGCCAAATCACACAGTTACTGGAGATTGGACTACAAGGTGAGTTATCGTAATTAAGTGGCTTCATATTTCTTCTATTACTATAATATACAAAAATTTATTAAGATTAGCAAGTCCTACTAGTGCTTCCACAACCGCAGTTACCTCCACATGAGTTTCCACAATTACAACCCGTATTACATCCACAACTTGGAGTTGCACAAGTATAATCTGGATTAACTAATGCTTTTAAATCAATCAATTGTTTTTTAATAATATACTGTTGATCTTCTTCAGGACAACAGTTTGTTATACCATATCTAAGTTCAAGAACTTGTTTGTATAATGCTTCTGCAGCTTTACATGAAATCTCTTCATATTTCCAAGTAGAACAGTATGGAGTATTATATCCTGGTTTTAATGATCTTCTTGGATATACTGGAGGAGGACAAGTATGAATATCATCTACTAATGTGCAATCACCAAAGTATTCAATATAATCTGTAGGATAAGATGTAAGCCAGTGAGCCATACATATTCTTTCAGATCTTTGACCTGCAAGTAAAGTAATTGTTTGAACATTACCTTCACAATCTAAATAATCATAATTATGAGTTACAGTGTCATGATTTTTAAGTCTTGAACATACACATGGAAAACTTGTAAGACATTCTTCACATGTATCAAATTCATTACTTATATCTCCAAGAATTCCTGATCCTGTACTTGTTTGAGAAACTGCAACAGTCCAACAAGTAGTAGGACACCATTCAAGAATAATTATCTGTCCTACATAGGTAGAAAGATCAGTTGAAGTAATTATATCAGCCTCAGTACCTGTACAATCTGTAAGAACATAATAGGTTGTTTTACAAGCTTCGCAATCTAAGAATGAATCCTGTACAGTAATTGGAACATCAGATGGAATTGGATTTGGATATTCTTCCACAATCCAACAGCCAGGACAATCCGTTGCAACATTAATTACTTGTCCTACAAATTCACTAAGATCTGATGAAGTATAAATTATTGTACCTAGATCATCACAGTTAGTAAGTAAATAATTTGGTGAAGGATTGCATTCTTCACATGTATCATATGCTTGTAGAACTACTACATCAATAGCACAATCACAATCTACTACACTATCAAGTATCCAGCAATTATCATACCCCTGTATCTGTACTACTTGTCCAAGTGTGGCAAATGGAGATAAAGATTGTGCTGTTGAATGAATTGGATCTAATATTCCATCACAGTCTACAAGTTCAAAACATTGACCAGGACATTGACCATCTACACATAAACCCCCGTCAGTAATAGTAAGATTTGGTCCCGGCCCAGGACTGGTAACAGGATATACTTGAGAACAATCTTTCCAATATCCATTTACTGTTGTGTTTACAGCATTTCCATTACAATCTATATAATAAAGTTTAGCTGTACCAATAATTTCATAACATATACAATCACAGTTACATGGTGTATCACCATCTACAACAACAGTGATTGCATTAGTGCAATTAAGTGCTGGCGCAACAAAAAAACATGTAAATCCAAAATCAGCATCTACTTGAATACTTGCATAACCATTAACATATGCTGATAGATCTGTATCTGTAGTTATAACGGGAGAAGACCCATCACAAGAATACAAATCATAACAAGTAGTTGTACATGCTGGACATGTGATAACTTCATCACCACATGGAGTTTCTGCATTTGTAGTACTATCCCAAGTATAGTTGCTACCAAAATTTGTAGGAACAACTTGAAGATTCCCATAGTTAGTACCATCAATACCAGTTCCATCTCCAGCAAGTCCTCTAAATATTCTATAACATTGATTTGTTAATGGAATATAACTATTTGTAATAGGATCATATCCTATTGCAGCAGGACCATCATATATGTTTATACCTTCATTTGGAGCATTTGTTGTTCCATCAAATTTAAAATATATGATATTTCCACCACAACATGGTTCAAATCCAAAGTATGCAGAAGAAAATGGAGGTGGAGGTGGTGGTGTTAATAACATTATCTAATTATTTATATCTATCTTTTCCCCAAACTTGATTTGTTTGAGATACTTTTACCATTGTTTTTCTTTGCTTGAGTCCAGATTCATAAGATGTTAAACATCCTGAACATACTGTTTTACCATCTGATGCTGTTCTCTTCTGACATCCACATGATAATTTCTTTTTGCAGTTTGGGCAATTAGCCATAAGTTGTTGGTTTTAAATAAGTTAACAATTAATACAATCCATTTTATTAAGCAACTTCCAAGCATAATTATAGAGTGACATTCCTTTCTGAGGTTCGTGACAAAACTCTACTTTAGACTTAGCAGCCTCTAAATACATTTTAATAAGATTAAGTTCTTCTAATCTCTGCTTAATCTTAAATGGCGGATCACAATCTGCCACATCTAATCTACAAAGAATATTGTAGTATCTATTTAATGCTTTAGTAATTCTCATATGATTGTATTCTACATACACTACATCATTAGGAGAAACACTGTATTTAATAATATAAATACCATCTGGAATATCTACATACTCAGTTCCACAATTTGTTGTTTGTAGGTTTAAATCACATGCTGTGATATTTTGAATAAAACCTGCATTTACATCTAACTGAACAGAATACTGAAAACCAGGAACAGTAATATTTAACTGCTCACATACAACAGGAATTAGATCTGTGTAAATACTAGTATCCATTACAGTAAGAATACAAGGATTCATTACTGTTGGAACTTCTAAACTTAATACGTGATTTGCCATAAGTATTTAATAAAAAAAGGGGATAGGAGTTTGTAACTCTTCTCCCCTTTTAGATTTTTGAGTTTAGTTATCTTAGCAAGAAACTACATTGTAAGGATTGTACACAGGAAGTGCAGGGAAGTTCACAGGAACATCACATACAGTTTCACATGCAAATTCTTCAATGTTACATGCATTACCACAACCATCCAACCAAGATTCTACATCAGTAAAGAATACACTTAATGCAGACTGAGAGAAAATAGTTAATGCATATTGATCATTGTCAAATACTCCAGTTGGGTTATTGAAACGTGGTACATTGTGGATAAGTACATATCTGTAGTATAAAGCACCACGGTCAACTGAACTAACAATTTGGTTACCTTGAGTAATCTCACGGATACGTAGATCAGTTGCTAAGAAGTTTTGTCTGTAAGACTCAGAAAGAGTAAGTTCTCTAAGAACTGTCTCACCAAGACCTTGTACTTGAAGACCAGCACACTCAGTAACAACACAAAGAGTTGTAAATGCACATGGATCACCATTAAGATCTACTTCAGAAGCAT
>JACCDP010150911.1_pt1 | contig 49391 bp, 37 predicted proteins | sample 7445841 | NCBI WGS metagenome assembly JACCDP01 (sample SAMN15323441, study PRJNA562643) | freshwater metagenome | isolation source: river surface water | place: USA:Blue River Watershed | collected 2017-08-17
CACCCGCCCACCCCCTCGTCATCCGTGTTGATCCGTGTCGATCCGTGGTTGCCACCCCGCGGAGCGGTACAGGAGCGCATCACGAACTGCGTCGCATGGAACAGAATAACGCGAAGCTAGGAGAAACTTGCCGCCGCTTCCTCATCCGCGACATCCGAGAAATCCGCGGTTCAAAAACTTCAGTCGAGGAAACCTCAGATTTCGCATCTGAATCAGGTGACGAGTTTCGACTATCGCTGTTAAGTCAGAGGGATGGTCGAAACTGCCTTCGGCCGTCGCTGGCTTAACATGATCCGCGGCGAGCGACCGCGGCTGCACCCAAGCCGCTCCCATTCGTGTGCCTTCGTGTCCATTCGTGGTTCCCTCGCCGGCAAGGGTCCGAGGGCTGTTAGAAGACCAAGGGACCGGATCCGTGTGAATCCGTGTCCATCCGTGGTTGCCCCCCGCGGAGCGATTCGGAATCAATCCTGAAAGACACCTCGGTTGCGGCAGGCGGCCGCGGCTACATCACGCCGCCACCTCCTCATCCTGCGGCAGCGCTCCGCGACTCGCTTCCGAATTGCCACTTGCCAGCAACCAGCCGCGCCGCGAGCCTGACCCTTCGTATCCTCGTCGAGCCTTCAACCGCTCCGTCGGATGCGAACCCCGCGAACCGCCCGCGCCTCTGCGCCGGATCGCCTCAAAAACAAACACACAAAGACATGTCAGATAATGAAAAGTCAGGCGCGCCGACCCCGGCCCCCGCCGACTTGTCCGCCCCGGCCTCCGGGCCCGCGGACTCCGCCGCCCCCCAGGCGGCCCCCGCCAGCAGCCCCGCACCGGCCTTCGGCTCGTTCGGAAGCGCTCGCGGTTCGGGTCTGGCCCGTGGCAAACGCCCGGCCTCCAGCGCCCCCGCCAACGCCCCGGCAACCCCGGCCGGCTACAAACCCAGCTCCCTCGAGGTGATCACCCCGAAGAGCGAGTACCGTAATCCGTTCACGGGGGAAACCTCCGTGGGTGCGCCCCCTCCGGCCGAACCCGTGGCTACCGCCCCGGCTCCGGTCGCCGCGGCTCCGGCCCCGGTGGCGGCACCGGCTCCGGCACCTTCGCCTGCTCCCGTCGCGCCCGCGACTCCGGAAGCCAAGTCGGAGATCAATATCCTGCCGCCGGAATCCACCCGCCGGTCGGAGGTTCGCTGGGAAGCCCAGGGCGCCGCCCCGCGTCGCGAGGATCGGGGCACCTTCCAGCCGCGCGACCGGCGGGAACGCCGCGATTCCGGCCCGCGGGAACCGCGACGCGACGAGGGTCGGCTCGAGCCGCGCGAGTCGCGGCGCGAGGAGCCTCGTCTTGAGCCTCGCGAACACGCCCCGCACCGCGGCGGCGAACGCAAAGAGGAAGCACCCCGGAAGTCCGGCGGCTTCCTTGGCTGGCTGAAGGGTCTCTTTGGCAAAAAGGACAAGCCATCCGGCCGCGGCGAAGGCACCCAACGCAGCCACGGCGGCGGACGCGGGCATGGCGGTCACCGCGAAGATTCGCGCGGGCCCCGTCCCGAGGGCCAGCAAGGCCACGGCGAGGGCGATCAGGGCGGTCAACGCCGTCGCCGTCGTCGCGGCGGACGCGGCCGTCGTCGTGACGGTGACCGGGGTCCGCGCCCCGAAGGCCAACAGGGCGGCGGAGCGATCTAAGCGACCGCACCGCTTCTGCCTTGCGCACGGCCGGACCGGCCGCGCAACTCACGGGCGCCCGCCTCCGCGGGCGCCTTTCTTTTTCCACCGCGCTCCATGGCCGATCTGATCGTCAACGGCGGCAAGCCGCTCTCGGGTGTCATCAAGCCCTCCGGCAACAAGAACTCGATGTTGCCGATCCTGTGCGCGACCCTGCTCACCGACGAACCGGTGACGCTGCTGAACGTACCCGCGATCACCGACGTCGAGAAACTGGTGCGTTTCTTCCAGGAGCAGGGTTCGCAAGTGAACTGGGACCAGCCGGCCGGCCGCATGGACATCGACCACCGCGGCTTCAATCCGCGGCGCCTGCGCGGGGAAGTTCCGGCCGGAATGCGCTCCTCCGTGCTGCTTTTCGCGCCGCTGCTCCAGCGCATGCGGCGGCTGACGTTTCCTTCCAACGCCAAGGGCTGCTCGCTCGGCATCCGCGAGCTGGACCCCCACCTCGAGATCCTCGAGAAACTCGGTGCCACGGTGAGCCGCGAGGGCGGCCTGACCCTTAAGCTGACCAAACGGTTCCGGGCCGCCCGGCACTGGCCCGACTACATGTCGGTGACGGCGACGGAAAACTTCGTGATGGCCGCGGCCCTCGCGCGAGGCACCTCGACCCTCGTCAACGCCGCCAGCGAGCCGCACGTGCAGGACCTCTGCCAGGTGCTCGCGGGGATGGGCGCGCGGATTTCCGGCATCGGCACCAGCCAACTCGTGGTCGAGGGCGTCGACCGCCTGCGCGGCGGCACTTTCACCATCAGCACCGACCACCACGAGGTCGTCACCTTCCTCGCGCTCGGCGCGATCACCGGCGGCGAGGTGAAGGTCCGCGACTCGCTGCCGCACCATTTCGACCTGATGACGCGCGCGTTCGCCAAGCTCGGCGTGACCGTGGAACACGAGGGCACCACCGCGCGCGTGCGGGCTCGCCAACCTTTGCAGATCGAGGCGCCGTTCACGCCCAACCTACTGCCGAAGATCGAGGCGGCGCCGTGGCCGTACTTCCCCGTCGATCTCCTGCCCTGCATGATCGCCCTCTCCGTTCGCGCGAAGGGCGCGATTCAATTCTGGAACAAGGTCTACGAGGGAGGGTTCACGTGGATGCCCGAGCTCGCCAAGTTCGGGGCGCACATCGTGGTCAGCGATCCGCATCGGGTGATCCTCTTCGGCGATCGTCCGCTCCGGCCCGCGACCGTCGACGCGCCCTATATCATCCGCGCCGCCGTAGGCCTCTACATGGTCGCGGCCAGCATCCCGGGGCGATCCATCGTGAAGAACGCCGACACCATCCGTCGCGCTCATCCGCATTTCGTCGAAAACCTCCGCAGCCTCGGCGCCGACGTCGAGTGGCGCGAATAAGCCCTGCTCCCAAGCCGAGGAATCCCGTGCCCCCCTCCCGGAAGGAAAAACCCGAAGCTGCGCCGGCGCCCGCCGCGCCCACCGGGCTCGGCTTCATCACCAACGCGCTCTCCGCGCCTGTCTCGCCGGCCGAGGCCGCGCTGCGCCCGCTGTCGTTCGGCGATTTCACCGGGCAACCCAAGACGGTCGAGCGCCTTCAGGTGATGGTCGGCGCCGCGCGCCGCCGCGGCGAACCGCTCAACCACGTGCTGCTCTCCGGCCCGCCGGGTCTGGGCAAGACGACCCTCGCCTTCATCCTCGGCCAGGAACTCGGCCGAAACGTGCGCGTGACTTCCGGTCCCGTGATCGAGAAGGCCGGCGACCTCGCGGGACTTCTCACCAATCTCGAGGAGGGCGACATCCTCTTCATCGATGAGATCCATCGCATCCCGAAGACGGTCGAGGAGTACCTCTACTCCGCCATGGAGGACTTCCGCCTCGACATCATGATCGACCAGGGTCCGAACGCCCGCAGCGTGCGCCTCACCCTGCCGCGGTTCACGCTCGTCGGAGCCACCACCCGCAGCGGCCTGCTCACCGCCCCTCTCCGCTCCCGCTTCACACTCCAGACGCGCCTGGAATATTACGACCACGCGACCCTCCAGCAGATCGTCCGCCGCAGCTGCGGGCTGCTCAAGGTGACGATCGACGAGGATGGCGCCGGCGAGATCGCGCGCCGTTGCCGCGGCACGCCGCGCATCGCCAACAACCTGATCAACTTCGTCCGCGACTACGCGCTCGAGCGGGCCGGCGGCGCGGTCACCAAGCCGGTCGCCTCGCGCGCGCTCGAGTTGCTCGAGATCGACGCCGCGGGGCTCGACGAGATGGACAAGCGCATGTTGCGCGTGATCGCCGAAAATTACCGCGGCGGCCCCGTCGGCATGAGCACGATCGCCGTCGCCGTCGCCGAGGAAGCCGAAACGCTCGAGGAGGTGCACGAACCCTTCCTGATCCAGGAAGGTTACCTCCAGCGCACCCCGCAGGGCCGGGTGATCACCGCCAAGGGCTACACCGCGATCGGGCTCCGCGCCGCCACCGGCGGGGAACAAGGCGCCCTGCTCTGACGGCGACCGAGGCCCGGGCCGCGGCGAAGGCACCCGGGAAACGACGGTCCGCGGTTGATCAGGGACGGCTGCTCCGTGGGAGCATGCGCGGCCACCGGGAATAACCTGCCGCGCGAGGCGGTTTCCAAAGTTGGCTCCCCGCCGGTTCGGGCCCTCGGGCCAAGATGGGCTCGCGCCGGAGGAAGAGGGGCGTATTCGTGCGCCTATGCCGTCGCCCCTCCGTTTTCCTCTGATCGCCGGCCTGCTGCTCACCGGCACCGTTCCCTCGCCCGCCGCCGAGCACCGCGGCGCCGCCGTCGGTGACTTCCAGCAGTTGGGCGAGCTGCTGCCCTCGCCCACCCCGCAGCGCAACGCCGCCGGCGCCCCGGGCCCGGCCTACTGGCAAAACCGCGCCGACTACCGGATCGAGGCCTCGCTCGACGAGAAGACCCACCGGCTCGCCGGACGCGCGGTGATCACCTACCACAACGCCTCGCCCGACCCGCTCGCCTACCTCTGGCTGCAGCTCGACCCGAACCATTTCGCGGCCGACGCCGATTCCCGCGCGCTCGCCCCCGCGCCGGACCCTTCGAAATTCCCCTACCGCACACTCCAGGAGATGCTCGTGGCGGAGAACTACTCGAGCAACCTGGCCGTGCGCGACGTGCGGGACGCCGCCGGCCGGCCGCTGCCGCACACGGTCGTGAAGACCATGATGCGCGTGGACCTGCCCGCGCCGCTGCCGCCGGGCGGAAAGACCGAGTTCTCGCTCGCCTGGGATTACACCCTCAATCCGGCCCATGGCTCCTCGTTCCGCACCGGTTACGAGGTGTTCGAACCCGATGGCAACGCGCTCTACGCGGTCGCGCAGTGGTTCCCGCGCCTCGCGGCCTACACCGATTACACCGGCTGGCAGCACAAGCAGTACCTCGGCACCGGCGAGTTCACCCTCGAGTTCGGGGACTACGACGTGAGCCTGACCGTTCCGGCCGATCACATCCTCACCGCCACCGGCGAGCTGCAAAACGCCGCCGAGGTCCTCACCTCCGAGCAACGCGCGCGCCTGGCCCGCGCGGAGACCGCGCCGGCCCCGTTGTTCATCGTCACGCCCGACGAGGCCCGCGCCGCGGAGAAGACCCGCGCCACCGGCGTGAAGACCTGGCGGTTCCAGGCCGGAAACGTGCGCGACTTCGCGTTCGCCACCTCGCGGCGCTTCATCTGGGACGCGCAGGGCGCGAAAGGCCACACGCACCGCGGGCGCCCCGTGCTGGCGATGTCGTTGTACCCGAAGGAGGGCATGCCGCTCTGGGACAAATACTCGACCCAGGCGATCATCCACACCCTCGACGTCTACTCGCGCTTCTCGTTCGCCTACCCGTACCCGGTGGCGATCTCCGTCAACGGGCCGGTCGGCGGCGGCATGGAGTACCCGATGATCTGCTTCAACCGCCCGCGACCGGAGGACGACGGCACCTACCCGAAGCGCACGAAGTACGGCCTCATCGGGGTGATCATCCACGAAGTCGGCCACAATTATTTCCCCATGATCGTGAACTCCGACGAGCGCCAGTGGACCTGGCTCGACGAGGGCGTGAACTCGTTCGTGCAGATGCTTGCGCAGGAGGAATGGGAGAAGGACTGGCCGCAGCGGCGCGACGCCCGGTCGATCAAGGAATACATGCGGCGCCGCGACCGCGTTCCCGTCATGACCAACTCGGAGTCGATCCGCGAACTCGGCCTCAACAGCTATGCCCAGCCCGCGGTCGCGCTGAACATCCTGCGCGACGTCGTGATGGGCCGCCCGCTCTTCGACCATGCCTTCCGCGAGTACTCGCGGCGCTGGATGTTCAAGCGCCCCACGCCGGCGGACTTCTTCCGCACCATGGAGGACGCCAGCGGCCTCGACCTCGACTGGTTCTGGCGCGGCTGGTTCTACGGGACCGACCACGTCGACGTTTCCATCGAGGGCGTGCGCTGGCTGCAGCTGGACTCGCGCGACCCCGCGGTGGAGAAGCCGCGTGCGGCCGCGGAGAAGGCGGCCCTGCCGCAAACGACCACGCGCCGCCTCAACACCGAGCTCCCGAAACGCGTGGACCGCTTTCCGGAGCTGAAGGACTTCTACGACCGCCACGACGAGGCGGCGGTGCTGCCCAGCGAGCGCGAGGCGCACGCTGCGCTGCAGCGGGAACTGGCCGCGGCGAAGATCGACCCCGCGCTGCTGAAGACCGCCCGCAACTTCTACCTGATCGATTTCGCGAATGCGGGCGGCGTGGTCATGCCGCTGCCGCTGCGCCTGGAGTTCACCGACGGCTCCACGGAGGAACTGCTGCTCGGCGCGGAGATCTGGCGGCACGACACCAAACGCGCCGCCAAGGTTGTCATGACCGCCAAGGAGCTCAAGGCCGTGACCTTCGACCCCCGCGACGAGCTCGCCGACTGCGAGATCGAGAACAACTTCTGGCCGCGGCGGCCCGTGAAGACCCGGCTTCAGCTCTTCAAGGAGGAGACCGAGAAGAACCCGCTGCGCGAGCTCTCGCGCCCGGCGGCCGCCCCGAAGCCATGAGGGATGCGCTGCGCGCGGCCGCGACGGCGGTCGTCCTGCTGCTGGCGACGGCCGGGGGGCGGGCCCACCCGATCCACACCTCCGTCGCGGAGGCTGACTACAACGCCGCCTCCGGTGCGCTGGAGGTCTCCCTCCGCGTGTTCATCGACGATTTCGAGGCGGCGCTGAGCGTCCAGGCGCGCCGGCGCCTCTCGCTCGAGAAGACGCCCGCCGCGGAGTTCGACGAGGCCGCCCGCGCCTATCTCGCCGAAAAATTCACGGTCCTGGCGCGGGACGGGAAACCGGCCGAGCTACGCTGGGTCGGACGAGAGACGAAGGCGGACGCGAACGAGCTCTGGTTCCACTTCGAGGTCCCGCTGCCCGGCGGGGTGGAGGGCGCGCGGCTGCACCATAACGCGTTGGGGGAACAATTCCCGAACCAGATTAATTCCGTCCGGGTGCGCGACTCCGGCCGGCAAACCACGTTGGTCTTCCTGCCGCGCCAGAACGGTAAACTCGTGCGTTTCCGGCCCTGAAGGGGCCGGAAGTTTCAGATGTCGCCGCCCGCCGGACGCAGGACGATCTCCTCGACGACCGTGCGCGACGAGAGCCGCCAGACATCGAGGAAGGCCCGGGCGACGTCGGCGGCTGGCATCATGCGTTCGGCCGGCACGCCGCTGGCGCGCCACGACGGGGTCCACGTCGCTCCGGGATGCACGCAGCAGACGCGGAGGCCGGAGCCCTTGGTCTCCGCACGCAGCACGCGCGCCAACGCCGTCACGCCCGCCTTGGCGGCGCAGTAGGCGGCGCCGTTCGGGTAGGCGCCGAGACCGGCGATGGAGCTCATGAAGAACACATCGCCCCGGCCCCGCCGGCGCATCGCGGGAAGGAACGCCCGCGTCACAAGGAAGGCGCTCCGGAGATTGGCCGCGACGATACGATCGAAGTCCGCCACCGCGAGTTCCGCGAACGGCGCGCCGGCGAAGACCCCGGCGTTGTTCACCAGCACGTCGACCCGGCGGAAACGGCGGTTCACCGCGGTCGCCATCGCCGTGACGGAGGGTTCGTCGGCCACGTCACATGGGAAAACCTCGGCCTCGGCACCCGCGGCCTCACAGGCCCGGGCTGTGGCCGCGAGTCCCCGCGCGCCGCGCGCGACCAGCGCGAGCCTAGCTCCGGACACGCCGGCCGCGAAGGTCCGCGCGATCGCGGCACCGAGGCCCTGCGACGCACCGGTCACCAGCACGACGGGTTTTTCCATGGGAGACCTGGAAGGCACGCTCGCCGCTCAGCAGAGCAGCGAGCCGAAGTCCATGAAGTCGCCGGTGAAACCGCCCTTCACGCCCTTGCAGATGACGCTCACCGCGTCATGCGAGTGCAGGGATTCAAGGTGCGAGCACGCGACCTCGAAGTCCGCGATGCGCGCGTCGCCGGCGAGCTCGCGGTAGAGGAGCCGCGCGGCATCCTCGACAAACTTGATGTGGGCCCCGTTGAGCTCGGCGAAGGCCTGCTCGTCCTCGCGCTTCACCATGACCTGGGTCTCGGTCTTCAAGGCGTGGAGGCAATGGCGCTGCAGGTCCTCGAGCGACAGCGTGCGGCGGGGCGCGAGCAGCACGCGGGCGCGCGCCTTGGAACGCTGGGCGTGCGGCGTGGCGTAAGAGCCCCGGGTGTGCCGGGCGTGCTCGGCGAGCTCGGCGCTGCACGGGCACGTCGAGGAGTAGACGAAGTCGAACTCCACCACGCGGCGGAACGCGCCGGAGCGGTCCATCGTGCCCTCGAGCGCGACGCGGTAGTACTGCCAGCCGGAAAGTCCGCTGCGGAGGCTCCGCTGGCGGATCGGATACGAGAACGAGAGGCGGATCCGCGCGTGGAAGGAATCGATCTTCCGCTGGTACTTGAGCAGGAGCCGGCGCAACGTCTCGAACGTGAAGACCTCGTCCTCGTGCTCGTAGAACGAGCGCATGATGCGGCCCATGTTGATGCCCTTGAGGCCGGCCTGCAGGGAGACGGTGCCGGTGACGGAGGTCTCGAGCGAGATCTCGCGGCCGGCCGCGGTGCGAAACCGGAGCGGCAGGCGGAAGTTGGCGCAACCAACCTGCTGGATCGGCACCCGGGCGCCCTCGGCGGCGTTCACCGCCTCCATCATGTCGGGCAGCGTGTCCAAATAGTCCGACCCCGGCTCAAACCCGGCGTCAAAGCTTCGGCCCATGAGGGGCGGCACGCCGCCGGCGGTCTCATGGAGGAACATGGGTTTCTTCTTCATCTTCTCGTTTTTGGTTCGGGCGGCAGGCCGGGCGGTTGGGGGACGATAACAACCGCCTCCGGCCATTTTACCCCGGGATTCAGGGGGAAGTTTCGGGGCCGTAGAAATCGGCGAAGTTGCGGGGGGTCTCGTAGAGCCTCACGCGGTGCAACTTGGCGCGCGGAGGCAGGTGCGGCGCGATCTCACGCCAGAAGGCGATGACCAGGTTCTCGGTGGACGGGATCGTGCCGCGCAGGAAATCCACCTCGTCGTTCAGGTTGCGGTGGTCGCACTTGTCCACCACCGCCGCATGCAGGATGCGCTTCAGGTCGGACAGGTCCATGATGTAACCCGTCTCGGGGTCCGGGTGGCCCTTCACCGTGACCTCGAGCACATAGTTGTGCCCGTGCCAGTGGGGATTGGTGCAGAGGCCGAACTTGGCCTGATTCCACGCGAGGCTGCGGTTCGGATTGTAGAGACGGTGGGCCGAGTTGAAGTGAACCTGCCGAGTAATGTGCACGACCCCTTCCAGCACGAGCGGGTGACGCGGCGCGGCGCGGCGGCGGGCGGGTTTGGCGGGCATGGAGAGCGAAGAGGAAGGGAAATTCCCCCCGCGGTCAACCGCCGCGGCGGGACGAGCTTGGGCTTGAGACGACGCCCCGGGCCACCCACGGTCCCACCGCCCGCTTCCCGCATGAAGATCCGCAAAGTCCTGGTCACCGCCGCCAACCCCCGCCAGCGCACCCTGCCGCTGCAGACGCTGATCGACCCGCGCGGCGAGCCGAAGTCGGCGCTGCAGGTCGTGCTGGAGGAGGCCGCCGGCGCGGGCATCGAGGAGTTCGGCGTCGTGGTGTGCCCGGGCGACGAATCGGCCTACGCGGAGGCCTGCGGCGCCCTGCGCGACCGTGTGCGTTTCATCCCGCAGCCGGCGGCTCGCGGCTACGGCCACGCGGTGCTTTGCGGCCGCAGCTTCATCGGCGATGAGCCTTTTCTGCACCTCGTCGGCGACCATCTGCCGGTCTCCCACACGGCCACGAGCTGCGCGCGCCAACTGATCGAGGTCGCGGTCGCCGAGGACGCGACGGTCTCGGCCGTGCAACCGACGCGCGAGAGCCAGCTCACGGCGTTCGGCGCCGTGGGCGGCCGGCTGGTCGGCGGCGAGCGTCCGCTCTACCAGGTGGAGTCGGTGCTGGAAAAGCCCACCCCCACCGTCGCGGAACAGCAGCTGATCGTGCCCGGCCTGCGCGCCGGTTTTTACCTGTGCTTCTTCGGCATGCACGTGCTCGGGCCGGAAGTCTTCGGGCTCCTCGAAGAGCTGGGACGCGCGGAGCCGGACCGCCCGCTCGGACTTTCCCCCGCGCTGCACCTGCTGGCCGCGCGCCGGCGGCACCTCGCGCTCAGCGTGGCGGGCCGCCGGTTCGACATCGGCGCGCCTTACGGGCTGCTTTTCGCGCAGCTGGCGCTGTCGCTGTCCGGACGCGACCGCGATCGCGTGCTCACGCAGCTCGTGGAACTGCTCGCCACCCGTGCAGACTGAGACGCCGATGCGACCGGGCCTCGTTGAGATCATCGGGTCGGAGGTTCCCGCCGTCCGCGACACCGCCCTGGAGCTCTGGTGCGAGGGCCGCTCGCTGGACGAGCTGCTGGCGGCGTGCCGCGAGCTCGACGCGTACCGGCGGCGCGAGACCAACCTCTACCGGCGGGTGCGCGCACTGTTCTTCATCGCAGCGATCCAACGCTACCACCTTCCGGCGCAGCCCGGGCTCACGCGGGCGGGTCGCGTCCCGCACGACGGTTTCCGGCACCTGCTTGAACGGCGTTTCGAGGAGGCGATCTCCGTCTTCCTCCGAGCGCAGGATGAGACGGGCCCGAGCGAGACGCTGGCGAGCGCGCTCGCCGCGGCCCACCACGCGCTGGCGTTCCAAACCCTGGCCGACCAGGTGCGCCGGACGGTGCGCTCCACCCGCGGCAACGCCTGGATGTTCCGCCTCGGCCATCCCGAGGACCAGCCGCTGCGGGTGCGGCGCGAGTTGCTCGCGCCCGCGGAGGAACCCGCCGAGTTCCCGCTCCTGCGGGAACTCACGGCGGTGCGCATGGACCTCACCCACTGCGGGTGGAGCGATATTTTCTTCCTTGGGATGGATTTCCCCGAGGGCGCGCGGGTGTTGAATGTCTCCATCGATCTCGGCGTGCACGGCCGCGACGCGGCCCCGCGTCCCCCGGTCGAGGCGTATTTCCGGGTGATTCCCGAGCCGGTGATCCGCCTCGCAAGCGTCGACCTTGGCGCGCAGGCGGTGTTGGCGACGATCGATGACGTCTTTGATTTCGGCCGCGATCATCTCGGGCTCCTCAAGGCGGCGATCATCGCGGCGGGCATCGTGCCGCCCGGCATCGAACGCTCGGGTGCCGGCCTCGCGGAACTGCTCGCGGGCGTCTGCGGCCACGGGCGAGGCTTCGAGCTCGTCAGCAACGTCAACCGCATTCCCAAGGGCTCAAGGCTCGCGGTCTCGACCAACCTGCTCGGCGCCCTGATCGGCGTCTGCATGCGCGCGACGGCGCAGATCGGTTCGCTCACCGGGCCCATGACGGAGCCGGAGCGGCGCATGGTCGCCGCGCGCGCCATCCTCGGCGAATGGCTCGGCGGATCAGGCGGGGGCTGGCAGGACTCCGGCGGCCTGTGGCCGGGCATCAAGCTCATCGAGGGCACCCCCGCCTCGCCCGGCGACCCGGAGCACGGCGTGAGCCGCGGGTGCCTGCTCCCGCGACACACCCTGCTCGGCCCGGACCGCATTCCCGTGGAGGCGCGACGACGCCTGCAGGAATCGCTCGTGCTGGTCCACGGCGGGATGGCGCAGAACGTCGGTCCGATCCTGGAGATGGCGACGGAGAAATACCTGCTGCGATGCGGGCCCGAATGGGCGGCCCGGCGCCAGGCCGTGGCGACGCTGGACGAGATCCTGGCGCTGCTCGCGGCCGGCGACATCAAGGCCCTCGGCCGCGCGCTCACGGACAACTTCCGCGGTCCGCTACAAAGCATCATCCCGTGGGTGAGCAACCGCTACACCGAGCTGCTGATCGAGCGCGCCCGCGCCGCCTTCGGCGAGGATTTCTGGGGCTTCTGGATGCTGGGCGGGATGTCGGGCGGCGGCATGGGCTTCATCTTTGCCCCGCACCGCCGGACCGAGGCACAGCAGCGGATGCTGGAGATCATGCTCGCGACGAAACGTGAGCTGGAGTCGTCGCTGCCGTTCGCGATGGACCCCGTGGTGTACGACTTCGCGATCAACGAGCAGGGCTCGGTCGCGGCCCTGCTGCGGGGCGACGAGGCCCTGCTGCCCGCCGCCTACTACGAGCAGGCGGCTCCGGCTTGGCTGCGTCGCGAGGCCCGGGATCTTTCTTCGCGGGAGCGCGGCGACCTGCAACGCTTCACCCGCGCGGCCCGAAACCGCCCCGAGTTCACCCGCGCCCTGCCCGCCCTGCTGGACCGAATGCTGCCCTCCGCCGACGGCGCCGGCTCGGCCGCGGACCAGCTGGAACGGATGCTGGCGGAGAACGGCTTCGACCGAGCCCAGCACGAGCAGATCCGCACCGACCTGCGCGCGGGGCGCATCGGCCTTGCGATGAACCGCCTGCCGGCCAGCACGCGGATCGAGGATGCCGCGCCAGGCGATCTCTTCGACTTGACGTCGACCAACGCGACCTTGCGCCTGGCCGGCGAGGCCGCGCTGCGCCGGGGCGAGGTGGCGGTCGTCACCTACGCCGCGGGGGTCGGCAGCCGCTGGACGCAGGGCGCGGGCGTGGCCAAGGCGCTGCATCCCTTCGCGAAATTCGACGGGAGGCACCGGAGTTTCGCGGAAGTGCACCTGGCGAAGTCGCGCCGCAGCGGAAGGGAATTCGGTCAGCCCGTCCCGCATGTTTTCACCACGAGTCATCTCACCCATGCGGCGATTGAACGCCGGCTCGCGGAGACGGCGGCCGCCGACGGACTCGAGGTGCGGCTGTCGGCTGGAAAGTCGATCGGACTACGCCTTGTGCCGACGGTCCGCGACCTGCACTTCGCATGGGAAGAGACGGCCCAGCAGCGGCTCGACGAGCAGAAGGAAAAGATGCGCGGCAGCGTGCGCGCGGCGCTGGCCAACTGGGCCCGGTCGGCCGGCGAAGGCGCCGATTACACGGAAAATACCCCGGCGCAGTGCCTGCACCCGGTGGGCCACTGGTTCGAGATACCCAACCTGATCAAGAACGGCACCCTCGCCGCCCTCCTCGCGGCGCGCCCGCAACTCAAGGTGCTGCTCGCCCACAACGTCGACACGCTCGGCGCCACCGCCGATCCCGGGCTCCTCGGTTGGTTTCTCTCGTCCGGCGCCACGCTCGGCTGGGAGGTGATCCCGCGGCGCATCGAGGACCATGGGGGCGGCCTCGCGCGGGTCGACGGTCGCCTGCGCCTCGTCGAGGGTCTCGCCCTGCCCCGCGAGGAAGACGAGTTCGCGCTCACGTACTACAGCACCAACACCTGCTGGATCGACATCGACCGCCTGCTCGCGCTGTTCGGGCTCAAGCGGGATGAACTCGCCGACGCCGGCCGCACCGCCGCCGCCGTGCGCGCGATGGCGGCCCGCGTGCCGACCTACGTCACCCTCAAGGACGTTAAGAAACGCTGGGGGCACGGGCAGGAGGACGTGTTCCCGGTCGCGCAATTCGAGAAACTCTGGGGCGACATGACCGCGGTTCCGGAATGTGCCAATGTCTTCGCGACCGTGCCCCGGCAACGCGGCCAGCAACTGAAGGATCAGGCGCAATTGGACGGCTGGGCGCGCGACGGTTCGGCCGCCCACGTGGAGTCGCTTTGCGGTTGGTAGGCCGGCGGGTGCCCCGCGACCGCAACGAGGACTGGCGCAAGACCCAGAAAGGGGTAACAAACCGGTAGCGGTTGCGTCGATACTTGGTCACCCTCCCCGACTAGCCTTCACCCTCTCTCCCGATCAAAGCCATGAAAGCCCTCGCCCTCCGTCTTTTGACCCTAGGAATCCTGTCGGGCTCCGTCCACCTCACGGCCCAGGTTCGTCCCACTCCCTTGCCGGGCGGGGGCGGCAATACAGGCGGGGGCGCCGTACAACCGGGCGGCGGAGGGGGCGGACTTCAGCCGGGGGGCGGCGGAGGTGGCTTGCTCCCGGGCGGTGGCGGCGGCGCCGGTGCGATCACCCAGCCCACCATCATCGCTCCAGCCGGCGCACTGGTGGGAAATTCCACCAACGCCACGGTGGTCCTGGGACAGGCCGGCCAGACCGGCACCTCGGGGGTAACCTACCAATGGAGCATCACCGGGGGTCGGATTACGTCCGACGCGCGGATCCAGGCCATCACCTTCATCGCGGACGCCGCCGGCACGGTGAGCCTGGCAGTGAACGTCGCGGTCGCCGGCACCACCTACATGCCGACCGCCAGCGTCGCGATGCTCTCCGCGGAGACGGCGGGCGCCATGACCACCACCGCCACTGTAGCCTCTGGCACGAACACCTTCACCGCATCCGTGCCCGCCGCGCAGAACAACGACCGGACGTTCCGCTGGACCGTCTCGGGCGGCGCCCAGATCGTCAGCGGGCAGGGCACCAACTCGATTACCTATCGCCCGGGCGCCGCGGGCCTGAAGGAGATCGTGAGCAACGTTAACCTGCAGAACGTGGTCACGATTCCGGTGCGCTCCTATGTGATGGCCCTCGGCACGGGCGCTCCGGTGGTCCTGACCGTGAACTTCGGCAGCGGCGGAGGCACCTATCCGGCGGGGTCGCGGATCGACATCGTGGCCAACCCGCCCGCCCCGGGCCAGGTTTTTGACCGCTGGACGGGTGATCTCTCCGTGCTCGGCAACGCCCCCCAACTGCCGCTCATTCCGCGTGCCACCCTCACCATTCCTGCCGCGGCCGCCACGCTCACGGCGACTTATAAGGCGGCCCCGGTTTGGACCACGACCTCGATCGCGACCTTCAACCCGCAGAACCAAGCCGGTCCGAACAACACGACGACGACGGTCTCGACGACGCTAAGCTACCACGTGCCCGCCAACGCCGCCGGGCTGGTCTTCCTGCTGCACGATGCCGGCGGGAGCTCCGCGGAGTGGTTCGAGCGCCCCAACCAGCTCCTGTTCGCCCGCGAATTGGTGGCCGCCGGCTACGGCGTCGCCGCCGTGAACAGCATCAACCGCACCGCCGGCACCTGGGCCGCGCCCGCGGTGTTCGCCAACAACCTCGATGCACTCAACCACGCTGCCGCGATCGATCGTCTCGTGAGCCTCGGTGCGATCGCCGCCGGCAAGCCCGTTTTCCTCGCGGGACACGGCGCGGGGGCCAACGCGGCCGCCCGCTACGCGGACCTGCTCGCGTCGGCCACTCCCGCCCGTCCCGTGAAGGGCGCGGTGCTCTTCCTCGCCGCGGGCATCGACACCCTCGCCGTCACTTCAAAGGTCCCGCAGTTCTACGCCCTGGCCTCCAACGACGACACCCTGGGGGCGGTCGGTATCCAGACTGCCCGCGACTCGAGCCAGTTGCTGCTCGGCCGCGGGGTACCAACGGGGGTCGTCGCGACCACGGTCTCACCGCTGTACTCCGGCCGCCTGCGCTCCCTCGCGCTGACCGCGCCCTTCACGGCCGATGACGCGCAGGCCGTCTGGTCGGCGCTGAAGACGGCCAAGATCATCGACGAAAACAGCTATCCTGCCACCTCCGCCTCCGTGGCCACCGTGTCCGCCGCGCTGCCCGCGGCCTATCGCGGGCGCGCGGCCGATATCGCGGCGGAAATCGCGGTCGCCGCCGCCGAACGCGAGTTTTTCAGCGAGGGCAACAGCCGGGTGATCAATTTCCTGAATAATCGCGCCAGCGACGCGCCGCCGCCGCCCCCCGGTCGCCTCGTCAATCTTTCCACGCGCGGTAACGTCGCGTTCCTCGGCGACTCCCTCACGGTCGGCTTCAACATCTCCGGCACGGCCCAGGCCACGCTCCTCATCCGCGGCATCGGCCCCGGGCTCACGCGCTTCGGCGTGCCGACCGCGCTTTCCGCACCCCGCCTCGAGGTGAACCGCCAGGGCACCGCCACCCCGCTGGCGTCCAACGAGGGCTGGGATCGTCCAGGCAACGCCTCCACCCCGGCCCAGATCTCCGCCGCCGCCGCCGCGGTCGGAGCTTTTGCGCTGACCAACGGCGCCGCCGACTCCGCGCTGCTGCTGCAACTCAACCCGGGCACCTACACCGCCACGATCCGAGGCCTCGGTGGCTCCGTGGGCGAGGTGCTCGCCGAGGTCTACGACGTGAGCCGCAACGCCACGAGGCTCACCAACCTGTCCACGCTTTCCCGGATCAACAGCGACGGCGACCTGCTCATTCCGGGCATCGTCATCGCGGGCAACAATCCGCGTTCCCTGGTCATCCGCGCCGTTGCGCAGGGCCTGCAGACCTTTGGCTACGGCGCCGCCGACGTCCTCGGCGACCCGCGTCTCCTAGTGTACAGCGGGCAAACCGTCGTCACGAACAACAATAATTGGGCCCAGGCCGGGGCCACCGCGCTGACGGCCGCCTTCCCCGCGGTGGGCGCTTTCCCGCTCACGAATGCCGCCGACTCCGCGCTCCTCGAACCGCTCACCCCGGGCAGCTACACCTTGCAGGCCGGGGCCACCCCCCTCACCGCGCAACAGGCCGCCGCCGCGACCGCTCCCAGCCAGACCGGCTCCGTCCTCGTCGAGATCTACGAGATTCCCTGAGGGGCGCGGCGGCTCCTCACTTGAGTTCCGTCACGCGGAAAGCGCGCGTGGCGGAATCCGTCTCGACCGACCATTGCGTGCGCTGCCCGGCGTTCAGGGCGCGCGGAACGCCTCCCGCGGGCTCGAAGACACCGCCGGCTCCCCGGGTCAGTTCGACCACGCAGAGGCCGATTCCGAGTTCCGTCATCCTCACCTGAACCCGCAGCGATCCCTCATCGACGGAGGCGACGCCGGCCGCGGTGACGATCGCGAGCACCGAACCGCGCGCGGAGAGCAAACGCTTCACGGTGACCCTCGCCTCCCCGCGGACCAATCGCAGCCTCGTGCGCGAGACGCTCGGCTCCACCTTCCACTCGGCAGGCTGCAACGCGGTGGCGAAGGGCGCCTGGAGAAGTTCCTCCACCTCCATCTCCGAGTCGGGGCCCAGCTCGAGGATCGTGCCGTTGGAGAAAGCCAAGGTGGCCAGCGATCGCCGGCCGGTGAGCAAACGGGAATCGACACGCACCCGGTCGTCGGCCTTGGCCGGCTTCACGTTATCGCCCGCGCGAACGGAAAGTTCGCCGGCCACCGCCGTGACCGTGAGCTGGCCAGGGCGGGTGAGCGCGGCCTCGGCGGCCCGGCCGGCGGAGATCGCGGCCGCGCTGAACCCGAACAACGCGACACAACCCGCGAGCCGGAGGGCAATCATCATGACTGCGGCGTAAGCGGGCCCGGGAAGGCGGCAAGCCTCTTTGCCGACCCGCGCTTGCGCGGGGCACTCGCATGCCTTTCCGTCCGCTCATGCTGCGCCCCACCCTCCTCGCACTCGTAGTCGGCCTCGCGATCCCGCTTGCCGCCATGAACCACGCGGGACGCCCCGAGGACCTGCGGGCGTTCGCCGCCGCCGAAACTCCGGGCGGACCCGGCCCGGGCGACCTCGTGCCCAACTTCCGGCTCACCGACCACCGCGGTGCGACCCGCGAACTGCACTACGAGTCGACCGTCCGCGCCGTGGTCCTCGTATTCACCGGCACCGGTTCGGCCCGCGCCCTGCAGAACGCGGCTTCGCTCCGCGCGCTCCGCGCGCGCTACCCGGCGAACGAGGTCGTCATCTGGCAGATCGACTCCTCGGCGGCTGTCACCGCCGCCGCGCTCGCCGCCGAGCAGGCGCTCTTCAACAACGATCTCCCGGTGCTGCGCGACGAGGGCCAGCTGGTCGCATCGGAGCTCGGCGTCACCCGGCAGACCGAGGCGTTCGTGCTCTCGCCCGGTCCCGGCACCGTCATCCACTACCGCGGCCCTCTCGACAACGGCGATCCGGCCTCGCTCTCGCCCTCCGCGGAAAACCACGTCATGGCCGCCCTGGACGCCGTGCTGGCGGGCCGCGCCCCGGCCCGTGGCCGTATCGCCATGCCCGCCGCCGCGCCACGCATCGATCTGCCGACGCCCCCCTCCATCAGTTACGCCCTCGACGTCGCTCCCATCGTGCAGCGCCGGTGCATCGCGTGCCATTCACCCGGCAACATCGCCCCGCACTCCTACACCCGTTTCGAGGATCTCGCCTCCCGGGCCAACTCGATCCGCGCCAGTCTCCTCACGCGCCGCATGGCGCCGTGGCATGCCGACGCCGAGTACGGCGCGTGGTCCAACGACGTCGCACTCACCCCGCTGGAGAGCGCCACACTCCACGCCTGGGCCAAGGCCGGCGCGCCACGGGGCGCCGGCACGGATCCCATCGCCGCCGCCACCACGGCCGCCGCCACCACGTGGCCGCTCGGGACACCCGACCTCATCCTCACCATTCCGCGACAATCGATCCCCGCCACCGGCAAGGTCGACTACGTCTATGTCACGCTCGCGGTGCCGATCGACCGCGAACGCTGGCTGCGCGCCGCGGTGGTGCGGCCGGGCAACCCGAAGGTCGTCCACCACTCCCTCGTGTTCGAGGGCACCCTGTTCGACGTGCTCGCGGCCGCGGGCGGCCAAGGGGGATTCTTTGCCGGCTACGTGCCCGGGCTCGCCCAGACTTGGTACCCACCCGGCACCGGCAAGCGGCTGCGCAAGGACGCCGCGCTCACGCTCCAGATGCATTACACGCCGACCGGCGCCCCTGAAACCGACGAGACCCAGATCGGGCTTTACTTCACCGACACCGCGCCGGCCCGCGAGCTCCAGACCCGCTCCGCCTACTCGCCGATCATCCCGATCAACACGATCTCGATTCCGGCCCGCGCCCGCGAATACCTCCGCGAGGCGAGCTTCACGCCCTCCTCCGCACGCGACGTGATGCTCTACGAGCTCAGCCCGCACATGCACTACCGCGGGAAATGGTTCCGCTACGAGGCGCAGTATCCGGACGGCACGAGCGAAACGCTGCTCAACGTGCCGCAGTATGACTTCAACTGGCAATCCGGCTACCGGTTCTCCGAGCCCAAGCGACTGCCGGCCGGCACCGTCATCCGCGCGCGCGGCTCGTTCGACAATTCCGCGCAGAACCCGTTCAACCCCAACCCGAACGTCATCGTGCGTGGCGGCGACCAGACGGACGACGAGATGTTCATCGGTTACATCAACTATGCTGAATTGGGGGAAAAGGCCCCCGCCCGCGCCCCATCATTCTCCGCCAACCTCGCCGCCCGCGCGCGAGTCGGGGAGGTCTTTCGCCTGCCGGTCGCGGCCGCCACCGCCACCACGCTCAGCGCCGCCGGTCTGCCCGAAGGGCTCAGCCTCACCGGCGACGTGATTACCGGGACGCCGAAGTCCGCGGGCCGGTCCTCCGTTCGACTCACCGCAGCCAATGCCGTGGGCTCCGCCGCCTCGATCCTCGACCTGACCGTCGCCCCCGCCTCGGGCGCGCCCGAGTTCACCTCGCACCCGCGCAGCGTGCGGGCGCGCCTGGGGTCAACGGTCACCTTCACCGCCGCCGTGAACTCGGGGCCCGGCACAGTCTACACGTGGTACGTTCGCGGCGGCGAGTTCTGCAACACCGAGGGTCCCGCGCTCACTCTCACCAACCTCACCGCCGCCCACGCGGGGGATTGGGTGTGCGTCGCCTCCAATCCGGCCGGCTCCTCCCGCAGTGAAGCCGCCAGCCTCTCGTTGGAGTTCAGCGGTCTCGTCAACCTTTCCGCCCGCGCCAGCGTCGGCACCGGCGCCAACGTCGTCATCCCCGGCATCACCGTCCGCGGCACAAAACCGAAAACCCTTTTGATCCGCGCCGCGGGCCCCGCCCTCGCCGCGTTCGGCGTCGGCGGCACGCTCGCCAATCCCGTGCTCGGCGTTTTCGACGCCACCGGAGACCGGGTGCTCGCCAACGACAACTGGTCCGAGGTTCCCAACCTCGCCGAACTCCGAGCCGCCACCTCCACCCAGGGTGCGTTCACGCTTCCGGAGGGCAGCCGCGACGCCGCCATACTGGTCACCCTCCCGCCCGGGGGCTACACCGTGCAGGTCGCGGGCGCGGGCACCGGCGCCGCGGCGCAGGGCGTCGCCATCGTCGAGATCTACGAAGCCGACGCTAATCCGAGCACGCTCGTGAACCTCTCCTGCCGCGCGAACGTCGGCGTCGACGACAACATTCTCATCGCCGGCTTCACGATCTCCGGCTCCTCGCCAAAGCGCGTGCTCATCCGCGGCGTCGGCCCCACTCTTGGCGCGCTGGGCGTCACCGGCGTGCTGGCCGATCCGCGGCTCGAAGTCATCAACCAGACGACTGGCGCCACCGCCGCCGCGAACGACAATTGGACGGGCGAGCTCGCCTCCGTGTTCTCGTCCGTGGGGGCCTTCGCGCTCAACCCGGGCAGCACCGACGCCGCCGTCGTGGCCACACTGCCTCCGGGCTCCTACACCGCCAAGGTGAGCGGCGCCAACCGGGGCACCGGCGTGGCGATCGTCGAGGTTTACGAGCTGCCCTGACCGCCGCGGGGCGTCAGGCGAACATCAGGCGGCAGACGATCACCGAGGCGACGACGCCGGTGAAGTCCGCGGCGAGTCCCGCCGCCACGGCGTGACGTGTGCGTCGCACCGCGACGGAACCGAAGTAGACCGCGATCACATAGAAAGTCGTCTCGGTGCTGCCCATGATCGTGCCGGCCATGCGCGCGGTCAGGGAATCCGGGCCGACGCGCTGCACGAGTTCGGCGAACAGCGCCGTGGTGGCGCCGCCGCTGAGCGGCCGCACGAGCGTGATCGGCAGCAGGTCGGGCGGGAAGCCGAGCGGCGTGAGCAGCGGCGTGAGTAGCCGCTGCATGAACTCGATGCCCCCCGCGCCGCGGAACATGCCCACCGCGACGAGGATCGCGACAAGGAACGGGATGATGCGGAGCGAAACCGAGAAGCCCTCTTTCGCCCCCTCGACGAACTCCTCGTAAACCTTCACGCCGCGCAGCGACGCGTAGACGGGGAAAAACGCGATGAGGAACGGCACCGCCAGCAGCGACAGGGTGCCGATGCCCCGCAGCACCATTCCCTGCTCCGCGACGTTGGCCGCCGCCGCGGGCGCCTTGCCGTCGAAAAGCGCGCCGTGCACCGCCGCCGTGAAGGCCCGGTGGCTTTCCGGCGCGACGGTGATCCAGAGCCAGAGCCCGAAGGCGCCAGCCAGCAGCAGGGCGATCATCACGCGCCCACGCGCGGAAAGCGGAGCGGGCGCCGGCGGCAGCTCCGGCTCAGGCGCCACCGGGCCGGCGGCGGCGACCGTCGTTGTTTCCCCCGGGCCGGCCGGCTCCACGCGGAACATCCGCCAGTTCTGCAACCATTTCACCGCCGAGATTCCGGCCAGCGTGGAGAAGAAAGTGGCGATGAGCGCGGTGCCGACGATCGCGGTCGGGTCCTGCGACTTCTGCGCCGCGAGGATCGCGATCGTCGTCGTGGGGATCAGCTGGATGCTGCTGGTGTTGATCGCGAGGAAGGTGCACATCGCGTTCGTCGCCGTCCCCGGGCGCGGATTGAGCGCCTCGAGATGGCGCATCGCGCGCAGCCCGAGCGGCGTGGCGGCGTTGGCGAGGCCGAGCATGTTGGCGGCGAGGTTCATCACCATCGCGCCCATCGCGGGGTGATTCTCCGGCACCTCCGGAAACAGCCGGCGCAGCAGGGGCCGCAGGCCTCCCGCGACCACCTGCACCAATCCGCTCCTCTCCGCCAGGCGCATCAAGCCGAGCCAGAGCGCCATCACGCCGGCCAGCGGCAGGGCGATCTTCATCACCGCGAGGTCGGCCATCGCGAACGCACCGTCCGTCACCTCGCGCAGACGGCCCGCCGCCGCCCCGACGAGCACCGCGAGCACCACCAACCCGAGCCAGAGGCCGTTCAGCATCGGCCCGGCCTAAGCGCGGCCCGCGCGGCTCGCCAGCGCAAATCCGGAGGGAGGCTCGCCGTGGCTCACTTCTTCTCAACGCCCGCCTTCACGGTTTTCCCGCGGCGCCCCCGTTCCCGGGGCATTCCTTCGGTCGCCGGGGGTTCACCCGCCGTCGCCCAAACGTCCCGGAAAGCCACGTCTCCGGCAAGCCGGGTGAGCGCGAACCCTTCTCGTCGTTGCAGGGAAAGCCCAGCCGTCGGCGCCCGCAGGAACGGCAATCCTTCGACCGCGATCCCGATCTCCCCGGGAGCGAACTCGACGAGCACGCGGCGCCACGGCACCGCTTCGGCCACAGTCCTCAACTCGGCGACGACCGCCCCCGGGCCAACCCGGGAACGCACCGTCACCGCGTCGGCTTCGACGATGACATCCGCCACCACCGCCCCCGCGGGCCCCAACTCCAGGGCCGCCCGGCCCGCGGGGCCGAGGCGCACCGAAAACTGCAGGAACACGTTCGTGAGATTCATGGCGTGGTGCACACCCGAAGCCTGACCTTCGTCCCCACCCAGCTGGAGGGCGCCGTCGGCATGGCGCCGCCATCCCGCTCCCGTGCCGGTCCAGAGCGCGGTGGGGAATGCCAACCGATCCACCAGGGGCTGGGGAACCCCGCCCGCGCGGACCAGCAACCGAGGCTCCAGCCGCGTCACCGCCGGAGACTCGGAGTAAACGGACGCGCTTTCCACAAACGACCGTTGCGCCGCGTCGAGCCGAGCGCGCAGGCGTGCCAAAACCTCCGGATGTTCGCGCGACAGATCGCGGGTTTCACCGGGATCGGTCTCGACGTCGAAAAGGTGGTCCCCGGCGGGCAACAGTTCGCCCGTGCCGTCCTTGGCGCGCCGCATCTGGTTCACCACACGCAGCAGTTTCCACTGCTGATCGATCGCCGCGGCGACCGAGGGGCGTCCGTCGGCCGGACGGGTCATCTCGAACGTTAACAGATCTCGCCGCGCCGTCGCCCGACCTTCGATGACCGGCAGCAGGCTCTCGCCGTCCAGCGGCCCCGCGTCCGCGGGAACCGTAACACCCGCGATGTCACAAAGCGTGGGCAGGATATCAACGGTGCCCGCGGGCACCGGAGTCCGGATGGCACGGCGCACGCGCGCGGGCCATTCGATCAATCCCGGCGTGCGGATGCCGCCCTCCCAAAGCGAGCCCTTCCCTCCGGTCAGGGGTCCCGCGGAACCTCCGGCCGCGCCGTTGTCGCTGTTGAACCAGACCAGGGTGTCGTCGCGGAGGCCCAGCCGGCTCAATTCGTCCCGCAGGTGTCCCATCGCCCGGTCCACCGCCGCCATTTCGCCCAGGAAATCGGCCGAGGCTCCCTGCGCGGCGTAAGGAGCTCGGTCACCGGGCAGCGCCCGCCAGGGCCCGTGCGGCGACGGGAACCAGATCACGCACAGGAAGGGCCGGCGGTCCCCCGCGCGGGCCCGGATGAATTCCAGCGCCTCCGTCATCACGAGGTCGGAGGTGTCGCCCTTCAACGCCGGTACCGGCGCGCCGTTTCTCCAAAACGTGCCCGCCGGCGGATCAGCGTCGAACCAGTTGCCCGCCGTGAACCAGACGTCGAATCCTTGGTTGCCTGGATGACGCGGACCGGAGTCGAAAGACTCGGGCACGCCGCGGCCGGTGATCCCGTCGGCGTTGGGGACGCCGCCGAGGTGCCATTTGCCGAAATGTCCGGTCGAGTAGCCGGCACCCCGCAGGATCTCGGCCACCGTCACCTCCCGCAGCGGCAGGTCGTAGCCCCAGCTACGGTTGCGGTAGCGACTCGGATTGCGGCCGCTCAACACGCTGCCGCGCGTCGGGGAGCAAACCGGGTAAGCCGCATAGAAACGGTCGAATCGCACTCCCGCGGCGGCCATGGCGTCGAGGTTCGGCGTCCTCAGCACCGGGTTTCCGTTGTAGCCCGTGTCGCCCCAACCTTGGTCGTCCGTCATGCACAAGACGAAATTCGTGCGGGGCGCGGGCGAGGCAGCCGAGGACGAGGAGGCGGCGGCTAACAGAAGCGGGGCGAGCAGAATGAGGGGACGCATGGTGGAAACGGAAGAGGCGCCGCGGGTCACCCCCGGAGGGAACCACCCGCGGAAGGAAGCGGGCCCCGGACGCTCGGTTGCTGCCTTCCACCGGTCAATCTTACGCGCACCCGCGGTCACGCCCCGGACGTCGCGAAAGGCGTTGTCGCCGTGCCCCGCCGAAACAGGCTCATCGCATGAACCTCATCACTCCCCGAATTGCGCGCAGTCTGTTCGGCCTCTTCGTCGCATCGTTCACCGGTATCTCCCGGGCGGCGGAAGGCCCCACCCCGCCCGCGGCCCCGCTGGGGGCCGGCGTGATGGCTCCCGATTTCAACACGCAGGACCTGGCGGGGAAGGCGGTGCGCCTTTCGGATTTCCGCGGCAAGGTGGTCGTCCTCGATTTCTGGGCCCCTTGGTGCGGACCATGCATCGCCGCGATGCCGCACACCCAGGAGATCGCCGCGCAGTACCGGGCGCAAGGGGTCGTGGTCCTCGCCTCGTGCACCAGCGACACCCGCGCCTCCTTCGAGCGCTGGGTGAAGGCCAACGCCGCCAAGTACCCCGACATCCTCTGGAGCCACGACGCCGCCGGGCGGGCTCCGGGTCGCGCCTCGCTCGCGCTCTACGGCGTCCGCGGTATCCCGACCCAGTATGTGATCGACCGCGAGGGCCGTATCGTGGACTCGGTCGTGGGCTATATGCCGGGAGAGAAGATTCTCGACGGCGCGCTGGCCAAGGCGGGCATCAAGGTTGATTCGGCGGTCATGGCAAAGGCGGAGGCCGACCTCAAGAAGCGGGAGGCCATGCGTTCCCAGCCCAAGGAAGCAGGTCCCGCCCCGATCCCACTCCGTCCGGTGAAGCCCGCAAGCGCCGCGGGGAAAAACTAAAGTCTGCCTGCCCGCTTCACGTCATGATTACCCTGGTCGCCCGTTCGCTCCTCCTGCTCGGACTCTTAACCACGCCACTGTGCGCCGGTGAACCAGCCAAGACAGCGAAGACCGAGGCGCCGCAGCGCGCGCCGACGCTCGCCAATGTCGCCTACGGAACCCACGAGCGGCAGGTGCTCGATTTCTGGCGCGCGGATTCGGCGCGGGCCACGCCGCTGGTCTTCCACATCCACGGCGGCGGCTGGGTGAACGGCGACAAGGCGCGCGTCTCCGGCCTCGAGCGCTACCTCGCCGCCGGAATCTCGGTCGTCTCCATCAACTACCGTTTCGTGACGCAAGCGATCCGCGCCGGGGTGGAACCGCCGGTGCGTTGGCCGCTCGAGGATGCCGCCCGAGCGCTCCAATTCGTCCGCAGCCGAGCCGCGGAGTGGAACCTCGACCCCGCCCGCGTCGGCGCCACCGGTGGCTCGGCCGGCGCCTGCTCCAGCCTGTGGCTCGCGTTCAACGACGACTTGGCGGATCCCGCGAGCACTGATCCGGTAACCCGGCAATCGACGCGGCTTTGGTGCGCGGCTGTCACCGGCGCGCAGACCACGCTCGATCCGGCGCAGATGAAGGCGTGGACGCCCAACAGCCGCTACGGCGGCCACGCGTTCGGCTTCATGCCCGACCCGGGCGACCTGCGCAGCCGCGACACCCAATTCGCGCCCTTCCTCGCCGCCCGTGAGCGACTCATGCCATGGATCCGGAAATATTCACCTTTTGAACACGCCGGCGCCGGCGATCCGCCGATCCATCTCCAGTACAACGCGCCGCCCGCCCTCGGGCAGGACCAGAAGGATCCCACCCACACCGCCAACTTCGGCGTGAAGCTGCAGGAGCGCCTGCGCGCCGCCGCCGTGCCCTGTGAGCTCGTGTACCCCGGCGCGCCGGACATCCGTCACCCGGATGCCCCCGCCTTCCTCATCGCGACCCTGCGTTCCACCCGCTGAACGCGGGCGGTCCGGACCGCACCGCGTTATTTAGTCACCGGCCGCAGCACAATGTTACGGTAGGAGACGGGGCCGTGGTCGCCCTGGAGGTAGAGGGGACCGGGGCGGAACTCGTCGGACCACATGGCTCCGCCGGTGCAGCCAAGCAGCGGCTGGTTGTCGATGATGACGCGGCCGTTGAGCACGACCGTCGCGTGCCGGTCGACGAGGGTGATATCGAGGGTCTGCCACTCGCCGGCCGGTTTTTCGGCGGCTACCGCGGGCGTGATCCGGCTGTAGACGGCGCCCATGTGGTGGGAATCGAGCGGCTTGCCGTGGGAATCCTGCACCTGGATCTCATAGATGCCGCGCAGATAGACGCCACTGTTGCTGCCCTTGGGCACGTTCACCTCGAGCTTGAGGTTGAAATCCTCGAACTCGCGGTCGGTGCGGAGATTGGCGGTGCGCGGACCGGGCTTTCCGGGCGGATGCGCGGGCGGACGATTGACCAGGACTCCCTGTTCGACGGACCAGGCGTTCGGGAGATTATCCTCCTTCACTCGCCATCCGGCAAGGTCGCGGCCGTTGAAGAGCGCGACGGGATCACCAAACTTCACCTTCGCCAGATCCGGCCGCGCCGGAAGGCTCGGGATACGCCGCCCGGTGAAGTCCCCGCGGTCGACGCCCGCGCCGCCCGCGCGCGGCACGACGCGCACGCCGCGCAGGAGATCGCCCTCGAGCCGCGCGGTCACGGTCTCCGTCAACTGCTGGCGGCGGACAACCTTGCCGGCGGCATCCTTCCGCTCGACGTCGCGCACGCGCGTGAGCGTGAGCACGCCGTCGTGCACGTGGACGTGGGCCGCGGGAAGCACGCTCCCGCCGCCCCAAAGGATGGCTCCGTCCAGCCAGCCGCCGCGATCGGCGACTTCCAGCCAGCCGGCGGCGCCGTTGGGCAGGGTGAGCGCCCAGCGGCCCGCGAGGGGGCCCGCGGCCGCCGGGGCGGCGGCGGAGGCGGAAAGCGTGAGCAGCAGGGCGCCGGCGAGGGCGGCGAGAGGGTGAAGCGAGGATTTCAGGGGGGTCTTCATGGGGGGAACGGGCGCAGCTTCGCGCGCGAGGTGCGAAAGGCCAGCCCGCTTTAGCCGGCGTGCCTTCCGAACTCCGCGCTTGCGGGCCGCGCGCGCGTTCCCGTTGTCTGACCCGATGCACGTGCCGTTCGATCCCGCCGCCGGACTCGAGGAGGTCCTGCGATCCGCCGCGGTCACCGCGGGTCTGCCGGACGCGGCCGCCTTCCGGCCCGAGGTGCGGCCGGCCGATCCGCGGCACGGCGACTTCCAGGCCAACGGAGTGCTCGGTCACGCGAAGGCGCGGAAACTTAATCCCCGCGCGGTGGCGGAGCAGCTGGTCGCCGCCCTGCCGGCCGGCCCCCGCGATGCTTTCGACGTGGCGATCGCCGGCCCCGGCTTCATCAACTTCACCCTTCGTCCCGCCGCGCTGCACGCATGGCTGGGAGCGCACACCGACGCGGCCGCGCTGCGCACCGGGGCGGCCGGGCTGGCGCGGACGCACTCCGGCAGGACCTGGGTGGTCGACTACTCCGGCCCCAACACGGCGAAGCAGATGCACGTCGGCCATCTTCGCTCCGCGGTGATCGGCGAGGCGATCTGCCGCCTGCTGGAGTTCACGGGCGCGCGGGTGATCCGCGACAACCACCTCGGGGACTGGGGCACCCAGTTCGGCAAGCTGATCTACGGTTACAAGCGCTGGGCCGACCAGGCCGCGCTGGCGGAGGATGCCATCGAGGAGCTGGAACGGCTTTATCGGCTGGGCAACGACGCCACACCGGAGGGGTCGCCGGAGCTCGACGAGGCGCGCCGCGAGCTCGTGAAGCTCCAGCAGGGAGATCAGGGGAACGTCGACCTGTGGCGCACGTTCTCGGAGGTGAGCCTGGCCGCCTTCCAGCGGATCTACGACCGCCTCGGCATCCGCTTCGATCACCATCTCGGCGAGAGCTTCTACAACGACAAGGTCGACCGCGTTTACCGGGAGTTGACCGAGGCCGGGATCGCGGAGGACAGTGCGGGCGCGCTCGTTGTCTTCCATGACGATCACCCGCGCTTCAGCCGTGACGCGGAGCGCCCGAACCCGTTCATGGTGCGCAAAGCCGACGGGGCGAGCGGCTACGCTTCGACCGACCTCGCCACCGCGCTCTATCGCTCGGAACACTTCGGCGCCGACGGCATCGTGATCGTGACGGATTTCCGCCAGTCGGACCATTTCGAGCAGCTGTTCCTCACTGTACGCCGTTGGTTCGCCGCCAAGGGGCACCGGCTGCCCGAATTGCACCACGTTACCTTCGGAGCCGTCACGGGCGAGGACGGCAAGGCGCTCAAGACCCGCAGCGGAGGCACCATCCGGCTGAAAGCCCTCCTCGACGAGGCGGAGGAGCGCGCGCTTGCGATCGTCACGGAGAAAAACCCGGGGCTCTCCGAGGCCGAGCGCCGCGAAATCGCGCGGGTGGTGGGCATCGGCGCCGTGCAGTACGCCGACCTCTCCCAGAACCGGAGCAGCAACTATGTGTTTTCCTGGGACAAGATGCTGGCCCTCGAGGGCAACACCGCGCCGTACCTCCTCTACGCCGTGGCGCGCATCCATTCGATTTTTCGCAAGGCCGGGGTGGCCCCGGGGGACACCGCCGCGTTCGCCACGGCCGACGCGCCGGCGGAGGCCACAGAGGTGGCTCTCGCGCGCAAGTTGGTGAAGTTCCCGGACGCCGTGCGGCAGGCGGTCGACGGCCTGCGGCCGCATTATCTCGGCCTGTACCTGTTCGAGCTCGCGGGAGACTACAGCTCGTTCAACAACGCCGAGAAGGTGCTGGTCGAGGACCCGGTGGTGCGCGCCCGCCGCCTCCTGCTATGCGCCCGCACGCTGCTCGTGCTGGAGACGGGACTGGGCCTGCTCGGACTACGGACGCTCACGCGCATGTGAGCGGCGGCCACGGGTGGAAATCGCCCTTGCGGGTGCCGGACCCCGGAACCACCCTGCACGTATGGCTCCGACGGAACTTTACATCCGCAATCCATCCGACGCGGAGGCCCGCGGCCCCTTCTCGCTTCAACAGGTCGCCGACCTTGCGGAAGCGGGACAGGTGAACCACGAGACGCTGGTCCACGACGCGTCCGCCGGGGACTGGAAACCGATCGCCGCGCTGCCGCAGTTGGCGAAGGTGGTCTTTCCCGAGAAGAAGAAGCTCTCGCTGAAGCCGAAGGAGGTGAAGACGCTGAACCGGCTCGAGGATGCGGCGAAGCCCATCGACGTGAATGAGATGCTGGATGCCGCCCAGGGGCGGACGGAGGACACCAAGGACAAGGTGGCGCGGCAAAAAGGCATGGAGCTCGCGGTGCGGATCGGCGGGATCGCGGCGCCGCTGACCCTCATCCTTGCCGCGGCGGCGGAAGCCATCCCGAGCCTGCCGGCGCTGATGGCGGTGGACGCCGCGAAGATCATGGCCCGGCCGGTGGTGTTGCTGGCCGTGATCGACATCGTGCTGGCGCTGCTGCTCTGGCTCGGCCTCACCTCGCTTTATCCGCTTGTTCGATTCCGCGCGGCGCTCGGGCTCGGCATCCTCGGGTTCATCGCCCACGCCCAAGGAACCCAGATGCAACTCGTCGCGGTCGCCCTGGGATCCGCCGGACTGTTTTTCTCCACCGTGGCCCTGGCGGTGGTGCCCGCGGTGCTCGCGGCGGCGTCGGGGATCGGCGGGATGGGGCTGCTCGCCTGGCTGGTGTGGAGGACTTGAGGCCGTGAGCAACGGGGATGCAGTACGGCGGACGTCCGACGAGGTCCCCGCGCGAGGCCGGTGGTCGGAAATCTGGCACCGCGAGATCTGGCTGCCGACGAACCTGAAGGACAATTCGCCCCGGGGCTGGATCTACGCCTGCCTCCGGGTGCTCTCGATCTCCGTCACGGTTTTCCTGGAAACGAAAGCGCCGAGCCGGGCTGCGGCGCTCAGCTTCAGTTCGCTGCTGAGCCTCGGTCCCTTGGTGGCGATCGGCGTGCTGGTCGGCGGCTTCGTCCTGGGCAAGGACGCTGATCCCGGGATGATCGCGGCGCAGATCGGCGGCCTGCTGCAGCAGGCCGCGCCGCAGCTCAAATCGCTGCAATCCGGGCCGGGCGAAGCCGCCATCGCCGTCAACCCCGAGTTGGTGAACCTGGTGCACGGCTTCATCCAAAGTGCGCGTTCCGGCTACGGCGGCGTGTTCGGCGCCCTCACCCTCATCTTCATCGTGCTGCTGCTCTTCAAGGCGGTGGAGGACGCTTTCAACGACATCTGGGGCATCCGGCTGGGCCGCTCGCTGCTGATGCGGATCGTGTTCTATTGGACGATCCTCACACTCGGCGCCGTGCTGTTCTTCGCGTCGGTGGCCATGCTCGGCGCCGGCGCGGCGGTGAATGTCTTCGCGGAGTCGCTGTCCCGGCTTCCGGGCGGGGCCAACCTTGTCGCGGCGCTGCGCTGGTCGCTGCCAGCGTTCTCGGTGGTCACCCTCGCCCTGATGCTGGGGCTGGTCTACCGGGTCGTGCCGAACACGCATGTGTTCTGGCGGGCCGCTTTCGTGGGCGGAGCGGTGGTCGCGATGCTGCTGATGCTGAACAACCTCGTGGCGTTCTTCTATGTGCGACGGGTGATCCTGACCCAAAGCCTTTACGGCCAGCTGGCGGTGCCCCTCGTGCTGATGCTGGGACTTTACGTCTTCTGGCTCTACGTGCTGATCGGCGGAATCATCAGCTACGCGGTGCAAAACGTGCACTTCCGAAACAGCCAGGCAGCCTGGGGACAGCTCACGGAATCAATGCGCGAAAGGCTTTCGCTCGTGGTCCTGCTCACCATTGGACGCCGCTTCCAAGCCTGCCTGCCCCCGGTCAACGCCTCGGAACTGAGCGACCTCCTCCAGGTGCCCACTCAGATCCTGAACGAGTGCATCAACCGCCTCGTGGACATGCGCCTGGTCGCCACCCTGCGCCCGGCCGCGCACACGCCCGCCACCGAGCATCGCTACCAGCCGGCTCGACCACTCAACCGCATCACGCTCCTCGAATTCAAGAACCTGGATGACAACCTCGGAGACGATCCGGTGGGCCAGAGTCTCGAGCGGATCGACCCCATCCTCATGGAGTACGAGCGCGCCCTCGGGCAGCTCGGCGAGCAGGACTTTTTCCGCAAATCCCTTGAGGACCTGCTCGCGGAGCACCCGTTCGACGAGTCCCGGCCGCCCTTCGCGATGGGTGAGCGCACCCGCTGAGCGGAGCGTCGGAAGGAAGCATGGGAATTCGCCCTTGCCTCGAGGAGGGGCGAACCTAGCTTGCCCCGTTCCTGACCATGATCACTTGGATCCAGAAATACTTCCAGCATCACTTCAAGGTCGTGTTCGCGGTGCTGCTGGCAGTCACGATCATCGCCTTCGTCTTCACGATCGGCGCCGCCCCGGGCCTCGGCAGTGCCGACCGCCAGGCCGCCGTCGACCGCCCGTTCTTCAGTTACAATCTCAGCCTCCAGTCCGACCAAGAGCGCCTGATGGGCGATGCCGGCCTGAGCGCAAACCTGCGCATGGGAGCCTTCGGCCAGCTCGATGGGGAGCAGATCCAGAACTACGCATTCCAGCGCGCTGCCACCCTGCACCTCGCCGATCTCTGGCACATCCCCGCGCCGACGACCGCCGAGATCACGGACCAGATCAAGACCCTGCGGATGTTCGCCGGGCAGGACGGCCAGTTCGACGCCAAGGCTTACCAGACCTTCCGCGACAACCTTAAGACCAACCCGCGGGGCATCCGCGAGGCCGACATCCTCCGCGTGGTCGCCGACGACGTCCGGACCGAAAAAGTGCAGACGCTGCTTTCCGGGCCCGGGTATGTCCTTCCGGCCGATATCCGCAGCCAGCTCGGCCGCAGCGACACAAATTGGACGCTCGCCACCGCCACCGCGGAGTACACGGCCTTCAAGCCTGCGATCACAGCCTCCGACAAGGACCTCGCCGACTACTTCGAGCAGGCCGGCAGCCGCTACGACATTCCGCCGCAGATGGTGGTTGAGATCCTCGATTTCCCCGCGCTCGACTTCCTTTCCAAGGTGACGCTCGCGGAAACCGACGTGCGCGCGTTCTACGACGCCAATCCCTCCCGGTTCCCGAAGCCGGCGGACCCGGCCAAGAACGACCCGACGAAGCCTCAGGTTACTCCCCCCGCCGACCCGGCGGCGGATTTCGCGGCGGTAAAGACCCAGGTTGAGTCGGCCCTGCGCTTCGAGCGCGCGCAAAAACTCTCCGCCAAGGCGGCCAGCGATGTATCACTCGCACTTTTCGAGTCCAAAGCCCGCACCTCGGAGGCAGTCGCGGCCTTCATCACTTCCCGCAAACTCACCATCAAGCCGGTTCCTGCTTTTTCGCGCGAGGGCTCCCCGGCGGAGCTGGGCGGCTCGTCCGAAGCGGTTTCCGAGGCGTTCCGGCTCAACAAGGACCGCCCTGTGTCCGACGCCATCACCACCCCGACCGGCTCACTGATCCTCGTTTGGAAGGAAACCCGCCCGAGCCGGAAGCCGCTTTTCACCGAGGTGAAGGAAAAGGTGACCGCCGACCACGCCGAGGGCGAGCGGCGCAAGAAATTCATCGAACTGGGCAAGACCGCGAAGAGCACCTACGAGACCCGGCTCAAGGCCGGCGAGACGCTCGAGCAGGCGACGGCCGCCGTGGTCACCGCCACCGGTCTCAAACTTGAGTCCAAGGCCATTCCCGCCTTCACCCTCAGGAATCGTCCACAGGATCTCGACTTCAGCGTGCTCGGCGCGCTTGAACGCCTCGAAAAAGGCGGCCTCTCCGACATGGTTGTGACCGGAGACAAGGGCATCTTCGTCCTCGCCGTCGACAAACAGGCGCCCGACCTCACCGACAAGAACCCCCGCTTCAACGAGTCGCGAGACCAGATCGCCTCCTTCGCCGCCCGCATCGGCGCCTCCGCCGTGCTTTCTGAATTGGTCGAGGAGGAGCTCAAGAAGACGACCCCGCCGGTTGCCCGCTGAAGCGGGTGACGGCCCGGGGCGATCCGGGCGGGCCCTCCCGGAGCAAAGAATCCTGATGCCGCTCCGCCGTTACGCCCCATTGAAGCCGCCCTGCCGTCTTTGCGGGGAAGGTTTCGACCACATGCAACCGGCCCCCGCCCGGGATTTGAACGCGTGTCCCCGCTGCGGCCTTGAGGTCCGGAGATCGGAGGTGCAGGCGGTGAATTCCCCGCAACTTTCCGCGCCTCTCTCCGTCTCGCGCGCCAGACAGGCTGGCTTCAAGGTCTACAAACGCACCTCGGGCGGGGAGTTCGAACTGCAGTAACTTTTTTCCCGGCCGGGTGTTTTTTGGCTCGGCCGCCGCCGTCTCTTTAACTGAATTTCAAGTCATGCGCCGTCCCCCCGCCCCCGCAATCGTTCTGTTCTGCACCCTCCTCACGGCCGCATTCGCCCAGCCGATGGCTCCGGGCAGCGCCCAGATCGTGATTTCACCCGACAAGGAGTTCACGCTTGAGGAAGCGGTGGCGCTCGCGCTCCAGAAGAACTTCAATCTCCGCATCCAGGCTGTCACTCGCGACAACGCCAAAGCCAACATCGAGATCCAGGAGGCGGGCTTCGACCCCACCCTCACCGCAAGCGTCAACCGCTCGGTCAACCAATCCGCCTCCACCACCAGCCGCCTCGACGGCACCAGCGCGCAAGGTCCGCGCAACGACAACACCGTCATGCGGGCCGGCGTGAACCTGCCACGGATCTCGGCTACCAACGCGACTGTGGGCATCTCCACCAACCTCGCGCGCGGTGCGACGAACTCGGTCAACTCACTGTTCAATCCGGCCTACAACAACAGCATCTCCGCCACTCTGAACCAGCCCTTGTTCCGCGACTTCGGGCGCAAGGCCGCCCTCGCCGCCCTCGACGGCGCCCGCCTCGGGTTCGCCATCGCCAACATCACCTACAAGGGCACCGTGCTGAACACGGTCAGCACCACCGAGAACCTCTACTACAATCTCGTCGCCGCCCGGGAGGCCCTCCGCATCGCCCAACTCAGCCTCGAGAGCAGCCAGCGGCTGTTCGACGAAAACAAGGCCCGCCGGTCCACCGGAGTAATGACGGATCTCGATGTCCTCAGCGCCGAGGTAGGCGTGGCCCGCGCCCGTAACACGGCGGTCCAGCGCGAGCAGGCAGTGCGTGACGCCGAGGAGCGCCTGCTCAACCAGATCAACGCCGCCGGGCTCGACGCCCGCATCGGACCGGTCGCCTTCTCCCCGTACGCCGAGGGTTCGCCCAACTTCGCCAACTCCTACAAGCTGGCCCGCGATTTCTTCCCCGACACCCTCTCGCAGGAGCAGACGATCAAGCAGCTCGAGATCAGCCTCGACACCGCCCGCCGCAACCTGAAGCCCAACGTGGATCTCGTCGCCAGCCTCGGCTACTCGGCCCGCACCACTAGCGCCAACTACCAGCAGGCCATCGCCAATCTGCCCAACGACCACGGCAACAACTGGTCCCTCGCGCTGAACTATTCCGTTCCTTGGGGACAGCACGCCGAAAAAGCCCGCGAGCGGCAGGCCGCCAACAGTGTTTCCTCCGCCCGCCTGCGCCTTGAACAACTCGAGGCCCAGCTGATGCTGGACGTGCGCCTCGCGGTGCGCGCCGTGGAGACCAACCTCGTTTCCGTGGAGATCGCGGCCAAGGCCACCGAACTCGCCTCCCGCCAGTACGACCAGCAGAAGGCGCGTTTCGATGCGGGTCTTTCCACCAGCCGCATCGTGCTGCAGTTCCAGGACGACCTTGAGAACGCGCGCATCTCGGAACTGCAGGCCAAGCTGGCGCTGCGCCGCGCCGTCGCCGAGCTCCGCCGGCTCGAGGGCACGTCGCTGCAGCGCTTCCGCCTTCCGGCGGAATAGCGCGTGTCCGCCGGTCTCCTGCTCCGCGTCCTGCTCTGGGGCTGGTTCGCCGCCGCCATCCTGGCCGGCCACCGCCTGACTCTCCGCCACCTGCCGCCGGCGGCCCTGGCGGGCCTGATCCCGGCGCTGGCCGGCTTGGCGTGGATGCTCACGCGCCGGCTTACTTCACTCCGGGCCTTCTGCGCCGAGGTTGATGTCCGCGCCTTGGTGCTGCTGCAGGTCGTGCGTGCCTCCGGCTTGTACTTTCTTTTCGGGGAGGGCGCCGCCGGTCTTCCGCGCGGGCTCGCCCTGTTCGCTGGCGCTGGCGACCTCATCGTCGCCGTGATGGCCCTACCGGTCGCCTTCGCGCCGATGGCCGAGGAGGTCCGCGCGCGGGCGATCCGCATCTGGAGCATCGTCAGTCTTGCCTCCTTGCTCGCGTCGGCCGGGCTGCTGCTCCAGCTCGCCTTCGGTGAACCCCTGCGGCTTCTGCCGTTCGCCTACCTTCCGCTCAGCCTCTACCCGACATTCCTCCTGCCCCTTCTGCTCGCGGCGCAGGCAGTCCTGCTTGGCCGGATGCTCGGCCCCGAAGGCGGCGGGCCCGCGCGTTAGGTACCGGAAGGCGGGGGGAAGATCGCGTCGACACCGGCCAGTTCCGTGACGGGCACCTCCCGGTGGGAGGGAAGCTGGGTGCGGAACCACGTGCGTTGCTTTTTCACCAATGCCCGCGTGTTGGCGATGATCTCCGCCCGCAAATTCGCCAATGGCAGCTCCCCCGCCAGCATCGCCAGCACCTCGCGATACCCGATGGCACGGGCCGCGCTCGGGTTCGCCGCCAAGCCGAGGGGAGCCAGCCGCTGCACTTCCTCGACCAACCCTTCCGCCAACATCGCGTCGACGCGCTGCTCGATCCGCCGCGTCAAATCCGCCGGATCTCGCTCCAGACGCGCCAATTCCACGCGGAAACCCGCGAAAGCTCCGGGCCGCCGGGCAAACTCCTCCGCCAGTTGCCGCAGGGTCCGTCCGGACACGACGCAGCGCTCCAAGGCCCGCACCACCCGGCGCGGATTGGCTGTGTCCAGGGCGCCCAGTCCCTCGGGGTTCAGCTCCCGGAGGCGCGCGACCGCCTCCGGCAGAGACATCCCGGCGACCTCGGCCCTCACGCGCGGATCAACCGCCACGTCGTCCGCCACCGGGCCGAAAAAAGACCGCAGGTAGAATCCGCTCCCGCCCGTCACCAGCACCCGCCTCCCACGGCGCAAAATGACATCCACCGCCCGCCGCGCCTCGGCGACGTAGTGCACGACATCCATCGGCTCCGCGAGCTCGCGGCAATCCACGAGATGGTGGGGCACCCGCCGCAATTCATCCCGCGACGGCTTGGCGGTGCCGATGTCCATCCCGCGGTAGAAAAGCAGCGAGTCGCATGACAGGATCTCCGCGCCGTGACGCTCCGCCCAGCGCAAAGCCCACTCGGTTTTCCCCACAGCGGTGGGGCCCGTCAGCAGATGGAGGGTCGCGGCGGCCACGGTCTTGAAATTCATCCGTGGCATCCGACCGCCCGCCGGTCAAAGAGTAACCCCGGTGAAGACACGTCTCATCGTGAATCCGCGCTCCGGCGGCGCCGCCCGTACCCTAGGTCCGGCGCAAACCTTCGCCGCGGCTGAGGGCGCGGAGATGCGTCTGACCGCCCGGGCCGGACACGCGGGTGAGCTGGCGCACGAAGCTCTGGCGGAAGGCTGCGGACTGGTCGTGGCAGTCGGGGGCGACGGAACGATCAACGAGGTGGCCGCCGCCCTGATCGGCACCGGTGCGGTGCTCGGCGTCGTGCCCGGAGGTTCCGGCAACGGGCTCGGGCGCGCGCTCGGGCTGGGGCTCTCGGCCGGCCGGGCGCTGCAAACCCTGAAACATGGCCGGACAAGGTGCATCGACACGGGAATCGCGGATGGTCATCCGTTCTTCAACCTCGCCGGGCTCGGCTTCGAGGCCGAAATCGCCGCGCGATTCAATCGCTCCAGTCGGCGCGGGCTGGCCGGTTATTTCCGCGTCGCCGCGGCCAGTCTCGACCTCCTGCGGGCGTCCCGGTTCGCGGTGACCACCGAAACGCAACGCCGGGAGCTCGAAGCGCTCACCCTCACGGTGGCCAACGGCCAGCAATTCGGGGGCCACGCCCTGATCGCGCCCCGGGCGCGACTGGATGACGGCCGGCTGGACCTCACGACGGTGCCGCCGCCAACCGCCTGGAATGCGCTGCCGCTCGTCCTCGCACTTTTCCGCGGCACGCTCGCGGCGCGGCGCGGCGTCACGATGACAACCGGCGGTCGCTTCGTGGTGGAACGCCCGTCACCGGGACTTCTGCACGTCGACGGCGAGGTGCACTCCGCCGGCACCCGGATCGTTTTCGAAGTTCGCCCGGCCAGTCTCCTCGTGATGGCCCCGGCCGGCTGAAGCGATTCGCGTCCTCGCCGGCGGACCGTCGCCGGGCGCCCTTGCGCACCATCCCAGGCTGAGCACAAGAATTGCTGTACCGAACCATGCCTCCCGCCACCGCGCCGAGCCGCCGACCGCCCTCCGGCGCCACCTTGGTCGAACGCGGACTGCGCGCGTGGACGCTGGCCGTGCTGGCGTTCCTCTACCTCCCGATCGCGGTCCTCGTGGTGTACTCTTTCAACGCGTCTCGCCTCAACGTCTCCTGGCAGGGCTTCACGTTCGATTGGTACCGCCAGCTCGCGATGAACTCCCCCCTCAGGCAGGCGGCTTGGAACAGCCTCGTCGTGGCGCTGGCCACCACGGCCCTCTCCGTCGTGATCGGAACTGGCGGGGCCTGGCTGCTGCACCGCCACCGTTTCCCCGCGGCGCGTCTGATCCAAACGCTGGTCGCGCTGCCGATGGTGATGCCCGAGATCCTGCTCGGCATCAGCCTGCTGGTGCTGTTCGCCACCGCCGGCGTCCAGCTCGGCTTCACCACGGTCATCATCGGCCATGTGACTTTCAGCTTCCCGTTCGTGCTGGTGGCGGTCCAGGCCCGCCTCCGAGGGATGGATCCGGCGCTGGAGGAGGCCGCGCTGGACCTCGGCGCGACCCCCTGGCGGGCGTTCCGACTCGTCATCCTCCCTTACCTGCGGCCCGCGATCGCCGCCGGCGGCCTGATGGCCTTCACCCTCTCGTGGGATGAACTCATCGTCACGTTCTTCACCGCCGACGCGGCCTCGGCGACGCTTCCCCTGCGTATCTTCGGCCTCGCGAAGGTCGGGCTGAATCCGATGATCAACGCGCTTTCCGCGCTGTTCGTCCTCGCCACCGTGGCCTTCGTCCTCTTCTCCGCGCGACTGCGCCGGGACGCCGCGGCGAATCCCCTTTCACCATGAAAACCAAACGACTGCTCACCCTCGCCGCCGGCCTGCTCGCCGGCCTCGCCCCCGCCGGAGCCGCCGAACTCAACCTGTTCGGCTGGTCGGAGTACGTCCCCCAGACCGTCATCGAGGCCTTCACCAAGGAGACCGGGGTGAAGGTCAACTTCGAGACCTACGCCTCCAACGAGGAGTTGATCGCGAAGCTCATCGCCGGCGGCGGTCGCTACGATCTGGTGCAACCCTCCGACTACGCGGCGGAGGTCATGATCCGGCAGAAGCTGCTCGCCACCCTCGACTCCACCAAGCTGGCCAACCGCCGCAACCTGCTGCCCGACTTCCGCGGCCGGCCGCACGATCCCGAGGACCGCTTCACCGTGCCCTACATGTCCGGCACCGTCGGCATCGTGATCAACACCGATAAGGTGAAGACCCCCGTGCGCGGCTACCGCGACGTCTTCGAGGCGCGATTCGCCAACCGCATCGTCGTGCTCAATGACAACCGCGAGATCGTCAGCTGGGCCCTTTACTCGCTCGGACTGCCGGTGAACAAGATCGACGCCGCCTCCCTCGCCCAGGCACGGCCCGTGATCGGGGAATGGGTGAAGCGGGTGAAGGTCTTCGACTCCGACAGCCCCAAGACCCCGCTGCTGAACGGCGACGTCGATCTTGGCATCGTCTGGAGCGGCGAGGCCGCGCTGCTGTGGAAGCAGGACCGGAAGTTTCAGTACGTGATCCCCGCCGAGGGCGCACACCAGTTCATCGACGTCCTCGCCATCCCCGCGAACGCGAAGAACAAGGACTCCGCCCACCGCTTCATCGACTTCATCCTGCGCCCGGAGATTTCGAAACTGATCTCCGCCGCCTTCCCCTACACGAATCCCAACGCCGAGGCTCGGAAACTGCTCACCGCGGAGGAACTCGCCAACCCGGCGAGTTACCCGAAGAGCGGTAAACTCGAGACGTTCCGGGACATCGGCAAGGTGGCGGCCGACATCGACCGGCTCGTGACCGACCTGAAGAGCGCGAAGTGACCGCCGCCGGAGTGCCGACGCCCGGCTGGCGAGCCTGGGTGCTGCTCGCCCCGCTGCTCGCGTGGGTGGGAATTTTCGTGGTCGCACCGGCCGCGCTGCTGTTGGTCTACAGTTTCTGCGACCGGGACGAGTTGGGGCGGGTGGTATTCGACTTCAGCACGGCGTCCTACGCCCGCGTGCTCGACCCGATCTACGTAGGGATCTTCGCGCGCTCCCTGGGCTACGCGGCGGCGACGACGGTGCTCTGCCTGGTGATCGGCTTTCCGGTCGCGTGGTGGATCGCGCGCACCCCGGCACCCGCCCGCGGTCGCTGGTTGCTCCTCGTGATGGTGCCGTTCTGGACGAGCTTCCTCGTGCGCACTTACGCCTGGATCATGATCCTGAAGCAGGAGGGCCTCCTCAACGCCGTGCTGCGCTCGCTGGCGCCGGGGACCCCTCCGCTCGAACTGCTCTACACGCCCACCGCCGTGATGATCGGCCTCGTTTACGCCTACCTGCCCTTCATGATCCTGCCCATCTACGGCAGCGCGGAAAAGCTGGACGGCTCCCTCCTCGAGGCCGCGCACGACCTTGGGGCCGGACCCTTGCGGGTTTTCTCCTCCGTGATCATTCCGCTCACGCTGCCGGGCATCGCCGCGGGTGCGTTGCTCGTGTTCGTGCCCTCCATCGCGATGTTCGCCATCACGGACCTCATGGGCGGCGCGAAGGTGCCGCTCCTCGGCAACGTGATCCAGAACCAGTTCCTGCAGGCCCGCGACTGGCCGTTCGGGGCCGCGCTCGGTGTAGTCTTCATGGCGCTCTTCGCCCTCAGCTACTGGATTCTCGTGCGCTTCCAGGACCGCGGGCAGGAGGGCCAGCGATGAGCGCGAACGTCGGCCTGCGCGGGGTGACCAAGCGCTTCGGCGCGTTCGAGGCGGTGAGCGACGTCTCGCTGGAGGTCACCGCCGGCGAGTTCCTCACGCTCCTCGGCCCCTCGGGCTGCGGCAAAACCACCCTCCTCCGCCTCATCTCCGGTTTCGAGCAGCCGACCTCCGGCACCGTCTGGCTGGGTGACACCGAGGTGACGCACCTCCCGCCGTACCGGCGTCCGGTGAATCAGGTGTTCCAAAGCTACGCGCTATTCCCCCATCTCACCGTGGCCGGAAACATCCGTTTCGGCCTCCGGATGCAGGGCGTCGGCGACACCGAGGCCCGGCGGCGCGTGGCCGAGGCGATAGAGTTGGTCTCACTCGCGGGCCTCGAGGGCAGGCACCCCCACCAGCTTTCCGGCGGCCAGCGGCAGCGCGTGGCGCTCGCCCGCGCGCTCGTCTGCCGCCCTCAGGTCCTGCTGCTCGACGAGCCGCTTTCCGCCCTCGACGCGAAACTCCGACTCCAGATGCAGCTCGAGTTGAAGCGTCTCCAGCGTCAGCTGGGCCTGACATTCGTCTTCGTGACGCACGACCAGGAGGAAGCGCTGACGATGAGCGATCGCATCGCGATCGTGAACCGGGGTCGCATCGAGCAACTGGGTACACCGCACGAGGTGTATCACCGGCCGGCGACGCCGTTCGCGGCCTCGTTCGTCGGCGAGACGAACCTGCTGACAGGGGAAATCACGGGCGGGGACGGCGACCTGCTCCGCGTGCGCCTCGAGGGCGGACTGGAGATCAGCCTACGCGCGGACCGCTGGCCGGCCGGCGAGCGCCGCGCGCTCGTGCTCATCCGGCCCGAGAAGGTGCATGTGAACCCGCGCCCGGCGGCGTTGCCGGGCGCATTCGAGGCCCGGATCGAGGAGGAGATCTTCAAGGGAGCCACCGACCATCTCGTGCTCGCGACCCACGCCGGCACTCGCCTCCGGGCGGTCGTGGCCAACGAGAGCGCGCACGGCGACATTCTCCACGCGGGCGACACCGTCCACGCCAGCCTGCACGCCGACGACATCGTCGTGCTGCCGGCCTGAGCCGCCGGCCCGCGCGAGCCTCTCGCGCGAGGTTCGGGCTTTTCCTTCGCCGCATGCCGGCGCATGCTTCCGCACTTACCTTCCATCATGCCCCAGAAGATCAACATCGCCATCGTCGGCCTCGGCTTCGGCGCCGAGTTCATCCCCATCTATCAGGCCCATCCCAACGCCAACCTGGTCGCGGTCTGCCAGCGCGATCCGAAGAAGCTCAAGGCTATCCAGGATGCCTTCGGGATCCCCAAGGGCTACACCGACTACGACGAACTTCTGCGCGACCCGGACATCCACGCGGTCCACATCAACACCCCGATCCCCGACCACGCGCCGCAGACGATCAAGGCCCTGAAGGCCGGCAAACACGTCGCCTGCACCGTGCCGATGGCGACGTCGATCGAGGATTGCCGCCGCATCGTCGACCTTTGCCGCCGCACCGGCCTCAAATACATGATGATGGAGACGGTCGTCTACGCCCGCGAATACCTCTACATCAAGGAGCTCTACGACCGGGGCGAACTGGGAAAGATCCAGTTCCTCCAAGCCAGTCACCAGCAGGACATGGACGGTTGGCCGAATTACTGGCCCGGCCTTCCGCCAATGTGGTACGCCACCCACTGCGTGGGGCCGATGCTCGCGTTGACCGACGCCACCGCCGAGTATGTGTCGTGCTTCGGCTCCGGCACCATCCGCCGGGAGTTGGCCCGCAAGTACGGCTCTCCCTTCGCGGTCGAGACCGCGCACGTGAAGCTGAAGGACTCCGACCTCACCGCGCGCATCATCCGCTCGCTGTTCGACGTCGCGCGGCAATACCGCGAGAGCATCGATGTCTACGGCTCGAAGAAGTCCTTCGAGTGGACGCTGATCGAGCATGAGCCGCATGTGCTTCACACGGCCAAGCTGCCCGAGCCGAAGATCCCGCGGAAGGTCCAGGTGCCCGACTACGCGCACCGCCTGCCGAAGGGGATCCGTCCATTCACCACCAAGGGAGTTTACGATCTCGGCAAGAAGACCCACCTCAGCTTCACGCAGGGCGCGGGCCACGGCGGCTCCCACCCCCACCTCGCCCATGAGTTCCTCACGGCTCTGGTCGAGGACCGTGATCCCTCGCCGAACGCGGTGAAGTCCGCCAACTGGACCTGCGTCGGCCTCTGCGCCCACGAGTCCGCCCTCGCCGGCGGTAAAATCGTGAAGCTGCCCGCCTTCACCCGATGACCGCCGGAGCCCGCCGGCAACGCGCATGATCGAGGTCGACGGACTCACCCGCGTCTTCCGCACCTACCGGAAACAACCCGGCTTCTGGGGCGGCGTGCGGGGCCTTTTCCACCGGAAGTACGAGGAGACCGCCGCCGCGAAGGACATCTCCTTCCGGATCGGGGAAGGGGAATTTGTCGGCTTCCTCGGCCCCAACGGCGCCGGGAAGACAACCACGCTAAAAATGCTGTCGGGACTGATCTTCCCGACCAGCGGTTCAGCGCGCGTGGCGGGGCACGATCCCACCCGCCGAGAAAACGCCTACCGCCGGATCTTCGCCCTCGTCCTCGGGCAGAAGAATCAGCTGTGGTGGGACCTCCCCGCCATCGAGTCCTTCAACCTGCTGCGCGCCATCTACGCGCTTCCGGCGGCCCAATATCAGCAGACCCTCGACGAGCTCGTCACCTTGCTCGGCGTGGGACCCAAGCTGAACGTCATGGTACGCGAGCTCTCGCTCGGCGAACGCATGAAGATGGAGCTCATCGCCGCCCTGCTCCACCGGCCGCGGGTGCTTTTCCTCGACGAGCCGACCATCGGGCTAGACGTGGTCTCGCAGAAAAACGTCCGGCAATTCCTGCGCGACTACAACCGGCGCCACCGGGTCACCATCCTCCTCACCAGCCACTACATGGCTGACATCCAGGAGTTGTGCGAGCGGGTCATCGTCATCCACCGCGGCCGCAAGATCTACGACGGCGCCCTCGACCGGCTGGAAAACGCCGGCGGCGCCCGCCGCAAGAACATCACTTTTCTTCCCGCTGTTTCAGGCGGCGCGGAGCGCGCCTTCCCCGCCGACTGGCGCTCGCGCCACGCGCTCGCCACCACGCGATCGGAGGACGGGAAATTCACGCTCCAGGTGCCGGTCGAGAGCGTGGTCGCCGTCTCCCAGGAAATCCTCGGCACCGGACCGGTAGCCGACATCACGATCGAGGATATCCCCCTCGAGGATGTCATCGCGGAGCTATTCTCCGCCCAGACGTAAGCCGCTCAGATCCGGCCAGCGCCACGTGTCGCCCAGCAGGGCCGCCACCAGACGACGGTGCGCGGACGCACAGCGCGGAAGCGCCGCGCGCAAGCTCTCCGCCTCGGGAGTAGCCCGCACCACGACTTCGTCGGCCAGCGGTTCCGCCAGAAGCTCCAGCCGTCGGCCGTCGGGAAAACTCACCTCGCCGCGGCGGAGGCGGAGCTCATGCAGCAACCGGAGGTTGCACTCCACCAGTTGCAGGTGCAGCCAGCGCTGCGCCGCGATCCACTCGCCGCGCTCGACCTTGCGCCAGGTCGAGACGTAGTCGCACACGAAACCGTCGGCCTCGAGGCGCACGGCGGCGGCGTCGAGCCGCGTTACCGGCACTTCGCGCGCGATCCGCGCAAGAAGCGGGCCGTACGCGCCCTCTCCCTTCAACACGCGAAAGCCCCCGGCCAGCACCGTCGCGAGATCGGTCAACGCCGGAAGCAATTGCGGCGGCCAGGAGGACGCGGGAAGACTCATCGCCGCGGTTAGCACGCGCAGCGCCTCCGCCGGCAAAATAACCAGGTCCATTTCACCCCGATCGGTGACGACGCTGATTTTGGCGGAGGACCCCAGACGCCCGATGCGCACCGCGTAGGCCTGGACCTCGACGCCCAGCGCCGAGAGCCACAAGGAGCGGTCGAGGATTTCCGGCCGCGAGGAAACCAATTGGTAATCCCAGTCGGAGCGAAAGTCCGCGGCGCCGGCCGCGCCGGGAGACCGGACGCGGGAACCGATCGCGACCAGCAACTCGACGTGGCTTTCCCGCCGCGCCCAGGCCTCCACCCGCTCCCCGAGCTCGCCGCCGTTCACAGGTGCCGGATGGAGATCAGGATCTCCGTTCCCTCCATGCCGGGACCGGCGTGGATATCGCCGTGGTGCAGCGCGAGGATTTCCCGCGCGAGCAGCACCTTGAGGTGCCCGTGGTTCGGCACGGCATCCTCGGCGGGCGGCGGCAGCACACCCTCCAGCTCGAGGGGCCGCCCCCGGAGCGAGACCAGGGCGACCGTCTCGGGCCCCTCGCCGGCGCAGCGGATCTTGAGCGCCAGTTCCCTCAGACCAAGTTCACCGCGGTTTTCGCCGATCGTCTCAAGGATGGAGCGCAAGGCGAAGTCCAGCAGGCGCCGGTCGGCGTTGAGCACCGCCGACTCGGAGACGACCTCGACGCGCAGGCCGAGCGAGCGGCCGATCTCTTGGGCGAGCTCCCTCAAGTCGACCGTGCCTGCTTCGGCCTCGTGCATGGTCTGCATCAAACCGAGATCCGCGTTGAGCCCCTGCAAACGCACGATGTCCGCACGCATGGTCTCCAACATCGCCGCGGGGAGCGGGCGATCCGCTCCCGCTTGCCGGAATGTGGCGAGCGAAACCAGCGCGTTGCCCAACTCGTGGCTGAGGGTCAGGGCCAGTTCCCGCAGCAACCCGCGCCGGGCCCGGCGGTCACGCTCGCGGTTCGTGGCGACTTCCGACGACGCATCCTCCCATCGCACCCAGACTTCACCTCCCCGGGGCACTAGGCCTGCCCGCACACGGTAGGGCTGCTCATCCCCGGGCTCGCGTCGGCCCAAGCCGCCCTGGTGTCTCACCTCCCCGACCAACTCGCGCACAATCAGAGGCAAGGAGCTGGAGGGCTGCTCATCCGCGGCCAACAGCAAAGCGCCGCCCGGATGTTGCTCCGCCAACACGGCGCGCCGCTCGACTTCCCGCAGGCGCGCCAGCTCTTCGGCCCGGATCAAAACGAGCCGCATCAGACGCGCGAGCTCCACCGCACGGGCCCGGTCGGCCGCATCGAAGTCCCGCCCGTCCTCCTTGACGCCCAGTAAGAACACGCCGAGCAGCCGGCCGTTTTCATGCAGCGGCACCACCAAGCGAGCGGATCGTCTCACCAAAAGGTTTTCGGCCGCCAGCGCCGCCCGCGGTGTCGTGCCTTCCGGCCAATGCCGCCCGTCAATCACCACGGGATTTCGCTCCAGCCATGCCCTCAGCCCATCATCCAACACGAAGGTCTCCCCACCTTCGAACGGCACGAGGTGCACTCCTTCCAGCCGGAAAAAATCCGCCCGCGAAGAACCCAGCGCCTCGCGCCAGACGCGCCGCATCTCCGCGCTAAGCCCACTCAGGGAGTCGAGTCTCTCCAGCAAGCCGGCGATAAACCCGCTCGGCAGTGGTCCGGCCGCCGATCCCACCGGCACCGCCGAGGGAACCGCCGGCGCCACCGTCCGCGCTGCAAGCGCGGACGTGTAGGCAAGTTCCTCAAGCAAGGGCAGAAGCAAACCAAGCCGCTCCTCGCTCTCCGCGTAGGACAAATACGCCTTCGCCCGGCCGGCCAGACGCGCCTGCTCAAACGGGCGGCTCCTGGGCTCCCCTACCAGGACCGTCGGACAATGCGCCAGAACCGCGGGCAAGCGACCATCCCACACCGCATCCAGCACCACAACCGCCACCAGATTAACCGCCGGCCCGCCGGGAACCGTGTCCTCACCCATTCGCAGGACTTCCCTGCCGGGGCCGCATTGCCGCGCCCAGACGTCCCTCAAGGAGGCGTCGGGCGTGGCTAGGATGACGGGACTGGACATGGAAAAGTGACTCGGAAGGTCGCTCCCTGGCCGGGGAGGGCCGGATCGACCGCGATCGTCGCACGCACATTCGCCAGAATGTCCCGGCAAATCGCAAGACCGAGTCCGAACCCGCGCGATCTCGTGGTTTGGAACGGTTGAAACAGCCGGCGCTGCATCTCCGGCGCGATTCCCGGTCCGCTATCCGCCACCGCCAACTCCACCCCTTCCGCCACACGCCGCGTCGTCAACCGCACCCACTTCTCCGGCCCACCCTTGGCCTCGACCGCCTGAATCGCATTGAAGCAGAGATTGAGAAGGACCTGCTTGGCGGCCGCTGCGTCGGTAACGACCACATCGGGATCCGCCGAGAACACCACGTCGACCCGCACACCCCTCTCGGAAGCCCTCGCCTCCACCAGCTCCAACCCGGGTCGCAGCACAGCATGGAGCCCTACCGGCTCCGCCTGATAGGTGCGCGGCGCCGCCATATCCAGAAGCTGCTGAGTCAGTTCGTCGATCCGCGCCACCTCGTCGCCAATCAGCCGGAAAAACTTCTCCCGAAACGCCGGGTCACCATAGTGCGTAGGCAACAGCTGCACGAAGGTCTTGATCGAAACCAGCGGGTTGCGGATCTCGTGAGCGAGACTGGCGCCAACCAACCCGACCGTCGCCAGCTGCTCCGTCCGCTGCACTTTCGCCGCAAAATGGGCGCGCTCCAACGCACTCTCCATGATCGCCGCCAGCTCAAGCAGCTCTACCACCTGCGGATACGTGTAAGGCCTCCGGGAAGGCCCGACGCCAAGCGCCACGATGATCGCGAAGGATGGGCCCTCGCCAACTGCCATAATCCCAAAGTGGCCCTCCTCCAAGCAGACCTTCACTGAATGGCGCCCCGCGGCGTCCTTTTCGCGCGCCAACCGTTCTGGAGTTACCCACTTCATCTCAATTAGACATCTCAATACATCTGCTCCTATTCGCCCCTCTATCGTTAGATCAAAAGGCTTTGGAGAGTAGTGTATAATAACCTTATCAGTATCCGCCCACTGAGATAAGACAGTTGAGAATTTAGAGACCAGAACGTCTACACCATCATCTTGCCTAGCGGCGTCATAAATTACTCGCTTTGCATTAGACAACCTTCCATCGGCCTGAGACCGACTCTTTAGAGATATTTCTACCCTGCTCGAAACCCACAAAACAAAAGAAACGGATAGCACAGTCGCCAGTAATTTTTCGGTCAATCGCTCAAGAACAAGCTGGCTAATCACAAAAGCCGCAACGCTCGTAGACAGAATCAGAAACCGTCCGGCTAGAAAGAAAGCGAGTTGAGCAGCATCGAGTATCCGGTGGTTAGTCATTGCGTACACCACCACAGAATAGAACCCTATCGCTATTAAAGGCTGTATGTTGTAAGCACTTATCAACGCCTGATCGCCGAATAGCCGCTTCATAATCATAAGCGCCAAAATTAGCGCGGCGGAACCAGAACCCCCGAGAATCAGTAATTGAAGTTCTAACCTTTTCACGCCAACACTTCGCTTAGCCTCTATAACTGCGCTCGAGAACAAATAGAGTAAAGATACACCGAAAATAATTGAATAAGCATAATAGCCCCCACCCCATCTAGGTGCATCAGGGGTGGACCCAAAAGGAATAAACCAATTGGATAATGCAATCAGTGACGTGAATACAGAAAGGGAAATCCAAGATAATATATATTTAATACTCCAGCGAACCGATCCACACCCGGCGCAAACCGCATATTTAAGCAAAGCAAAAACAAATGGCACATAGGCGCCTAAAAAGTTAGTTGTCCGAATCCAAAAAACCGCGTCGTCGCTAGACATTGCGTGCCTTCTAGCGAGAAGCCACAGGGCCGTTAGCACCGAAAGAACAAAGAATAACCTATTGATGAGGCGCCGCGGATTAGACCAGACCGCGACAACCCCCACGATTAAGGCGCAGCAGATCGCTGCGAAATCGAAATCTACTCGCATCGCTTAAGTAGCAAACAAGCGTTCGTTCCCGAGACTCCGTGGGAATTGACCAGAGTAATATCGTGCCTAAAATACCTGACACAGGATGATAAAGCCAAGTCGCACTCTGGATCCATACAACTCCAATTTACCGTTGGCGGAATATAATTTCCTCTTAAACCTAGCACGGCAGAACCAACTTGAAGCGCGCCGGCGGCAGCAAAGGGATTTCCAATCGCACCCTTTATCGAAACGGTAGGCATACACTTAACCCTACCTTCAAAAACATCATAAAGAGCCCGTGATTCCATAGCGTCTACCTCCTTGTGTCCAGGGCCCCATGCGTTAACGGCATCGACTTCGAACGCCTTTACACCAGCATTAGCTAAGCAGAGCTCCATGGCATGGGACAAACCTTTCCCGTGGAAATTATCAACATCCGTCGAGTATCCGTAACCTTCTATAAATGCGTACCCCTTGCGGACACTCACTTCTGGTTCAATAATGCATATACATGCACCCTCACCGATTACGCCAGTCGTACGCCACAAATCGAAAGGACGACATAGCTCGTTGTAGCGATCAGAAGTCGATGGCGATAGGCCAGCACTCTTAAGCTCTAACATTGGGTGGTAAAAGATCGGAGCTTCGGTTCCGCCGCAGATGGCAATATCTGCTTCTCCGGCACTTACTATGTTGGCTCCATGACCTATAGCATCCAAGCCCGAGCAACACGCAGTCTGAACTGTTAGCGTACGCGCTCCTCCTAGGGTTCTAGCAACTGTCGATGACACCGAAGAAACAGGGCCCTGAAATACAACACGGGCGAGCGCGTACCGAGGACCCTTTTTTTCAACATTCGTTATAGTTTGGTTTATAACCTCACTATCCATGAGTGAAGTTCCTGTAATTACTATCGGAGAGAGAGATTGGATCCCCAGCTTTTTCAGACCAGCGTCCTCTAAAGCTAACTCTGTTGCAGCCAACGCAAACTGCGTGTGCCGTGGAAGCTTCGTTTCTTTAAAGAAGGCTTGCGGCTCGAACCCCTTGACCTCCGAAGCTACAAACTCTCCGCCTTCTTTGGGAAACCTCGTGATCGGACGGACGAACCCATTTCCTGATATAATATTTTTTTCAAACTCATTCTTCCCAATCCCTGCTGGTGAAACTATCCCAATTCCCGTTATCTTCACTCTTCGCTTTTTCATACTTCTATAGGCCGAGAGCTGGAAAAAAGATGGCTACCTCTAAACCTTTTTCTGGCCTAGCACCCATTTCCATCCGTCCGCCATGCGTCGTAACTATTTGCCGGCATATATTTAAGCCCAAACCGGTTCCGTTGACTTTTGTAGTATACCCCCCGCCAAGCGCCTTACGAATATCTTCGGGGCTCATTCCCGGTCCGTCGTCCTCAACCGCAAGGCGGATCCGCTCCTCGTGCCGGCTGACATCGACATTGATACGCTTAGCTC
>JACCDP010767026.1_pt1 | contig 49372 bp, 40 predicted proteins | sample 7445841 | NCBI WGS metagenome assembly JACCDP01 (sample SAMN15323441, study PRJNA562643) | freshwater metagenome | isolation source: river surface water | place: USA:Blue River Watershed | collected 2017-08-17
GGGACTTTTGTGTAGTCATAGAATTGAATATTTTTGAACTTTTCATGAAGATATGCAGCTTCTTTTGCCCAGTTAATATCAGTTGTTCCATTTAATCGAATAACTGGTTGAAAAGCAAAATTCTCACCAAGATACTTTATTAGCCTTTTGCGATATTTAAAGTTTAATTCATTGCAAAGATTTTGAAGTCTCATGATATCTATTTCAATATCTTCTAACGTATCTTCTTTAGTCTCAGGATGAAATAATCTACTTGTTCTCATTTCTCTAGCTGCATGTACGTTATCAAAACGAGCATTTCCAGTATGATAAATACAATCTTTTAAGCATGATGGAGAAGCATGAGTACAAGTAATAACTTCTTTATCAGGATTTTTACTTTGCTTAAATTCTTGCCATAATTGAACTCTAGGTTTTTTACTTTTTTCTTGAGATTTAGCATATTGTTCAAAGTCATTCATATTATAAATACTTGATGCGCCTGGTTCAAGATATAAAATACCAGTAATGTAACCTGAAGCTAAACCTTTTGGAGTTTTTGAATCTTCTCCAACAGATAACATATTGAAGTTTTCAACTTTTACTCTATTTGCGATGCTAGAAAGTAGTTCTTCTTTTTCAAGTAAATCTTGACTTTTTGGATCAACTTGAATTTCTTGATCTATTTCTTGAATTTCATCTAAATCATTTTGTGCAAGAATTATTCTGTCAGTAATATTGTCAGAATAATTATAAGCACCAATACTGTCTAAATGTGCAACTTTGGATAATAAAGAATTAATACTGGAATATCTTTCATGAAATTCGTTAATAAGTTTTGTTCTATTTTTTCCTGGGGTCATTTTCCCTACTTGTCTTAATGGAGATCCTGGAGACCATACAGTTGATGGAATATCCCAAGTGCTTAATTCATCATAAAGTTCATTTAAAGCTTTTTGTTTTACTCTTAATCCATGAAGCCCAGCACCACCACGTTTTTTTGGATCAAATAGTTTTTCGTAATTGATAGTTTCTAAATCTGCTCCTGGAATACGATTTCTATCTTCATCTAATTTGTAATGATGGTATGCTGGAAACTCTTTTTGCAATCTAAAATAATCATCTGCATCATTGATGTTGTAAACTTCAGTCAAATCTGGATCTGGTCTTAATATTAATCCTCTTTCACCTTTCGGGATCCAAAAAGGTAAGTTCAAACCTAAATATTCAATCCATGGTGAAGTTTCATTTTCATAATCATAATCAGAAGTCCATAGTCCTCCTGTAGGTTTTGGCATACCTCTGAAATTTGATACTGGCTTGAATCTTCTAGGATCAAAATCTATTTGATCAGGTTTTTTGCTGACTGTGTGTGAATTAGGTACAAATAACTGATCTGGGATATCTTCTTTTTCCCAACCAGCAGTTTTTACCTTAATTTTGTATTTGGACATCAACCTATTTCCACCTAGAAAAAACAATTGTTATTATGAATATTATAAATAAGACCATGCAAAACCTTGAAATTCTGGAATGTCTCATTCATATAAAAAACCCTCAAGAAATCTTGAGGGTTTTTACTTAATTGTTTACTAGATCTTTTAGTTGATCTTTACTTAGCTTTCCTGAAAGTCTATTTACTTCTTCACCATTTTTGAACAAAATAGTAACTGGGATTGATTTTATATCAAAATCAGTTGCTAAATCTGGATCATCTTGACAATCAACTGCAAAACATTTTACAGCATCATTTTCTGCAGCAAACTCTTTATATGTAGGAGTGTAAGCTTTGCAAGGTCCACACCAGCTAGCTTCAAATTTTACCAAGACAGTTCCATCGCTAATTGAATCATAAAAATTACTTGTATTTAGTTTCATATCTTTATCCTACCACCAAACTATGGTATAATTTCCTTTGAAATGAACAGAATTTTACTGCTAAATTTAAACTACGAACCACTATATGTATGTTCTTTATCTAGAGCAATGAAGCTATTAATAATGAATAAAGCTGAAACTCTACATTTCAAAGATGACAGTTATTTTTTTACAGGAGCTGGGCAACAATTCCAAGTTCCTTCTGTCATCCGTTTAAAATATAACATAAAGAAAAAAGGTAATCCTGTTTACAAAGTTAGCAGAATGGGTATTTTTAGTAGAGACAACTTTACTTGTCAATATTGTGGATCTAGAAAGCAAAACTTAACTTTAGATCATGTTCATCCTAGACATTTGGGAGGGGAACATGTTTGGGAAAATTTAGTAACTTGTTGTTCTGATTGCAACCATAAAAAAGGTGGAAAGAAATTAGAACTATCTGGAATGAAGTTACTAAGCAAGCCACGAGTACCCAGATATACTTTTAATTACTTATTAAACAGACCTATTGATAAAGAAGATGAATATTGGTCTTATTATCTTGTTAGTTAAGATCTAGCTAATATGTATTTATGAAATTTTTCACCCATTTTCAAAACATGTTCAATGTGTGTTTGAGATAAGTGATTTATAGAACTCATCAATTTTCTATCATATGAAGCTTTGACAGTTTTGAGTTTTATTTTGCTTTTATAGAATGCTAAACCAAAAACTCTTTCCCAACACTCACTTGCTAATTTATTTTTTGGAAGATTACTTTCAACAAATATTCCAGCATCAACTATTTTTTGAATATGATGTTTTTTAGCAATAAATGAATTTGTAGCAATACCAGCTTGCATAAATAATAAATAAGATAAACTTTTGAAATTAGTTTTTATATAATTTTTATGATTATCATTTGTCATATGAGAAGCTGGACAAAATAAATTCAATGCAAAAACAAATTCATAATCTTGTTTCGCGTAATCAATAATTTCAAAACAATCATACATTTCTATGCTATCTTGAATTAAGAAGTAATTTTCAAAATCATATTTGTTGAAAGCATGTAACAATGCTCCAGCTTCGTATGTGCTTGGATACACGTTATCTTCAACAGTAATAGTTTCTGGAAGTTTATCTAAGTAAGAAGTGTTTGTGCTGTTATTATTTACAACAACGATTTTAGCTTCAGGAAGTTGATCTTGTAAGGATAATACATTTTTATAACATTGTTCAGTCATGTTATAAGAAGGGACTATAACTAATAGGTTCATATTATTATTTTACACAAACAAAAACAGAAGGATTTTATCCTTCTGTTTTATATTTTCCACCACGTTTTTTTCGTAGACAATATTGCTTTTGACTGAACCCTTTTGGATTACTGCAATTTATACTACCTTTGTATTTTGTAGACCATCTCTTTTTCTTTTTTCCAGTACGAGGAGCATTATAATCTTTTTTAGCTTCTTTGAATTGATCTGTACTGTAAGCATATTGTGATATATATTTTTGTAAATTTTCACTTAATATTTTGTATACATTTCTGATCATTTGAGGATTTTCTGAATGTTTGAGTATCGTTTCAATTAAATCAGCACCTCTTGAATTTATATATCTAAGTAAAGAAAAATCACTATTTACATTTAATTTTGAAATAATATCCTTCATCATATTAATAAATATTTCATCATCAATATTATTATTTTGAGCAAAATTATTTAGTGCTTCAGGAGAAAATTGATCATTAATATCTGATAAATGAGTTACATATTCTCCTGGATTATTGACATAATAGTAATCCTTAATATTATTTACTTTTTCGCCATTTATCAAACGCTGAAAAACATCTTTTATTAAATCTTTTCTTTTCATATAAAAAAGAATATCAATAATTTTTTTATTTTGTTCTTCATCAGATAATTCTTTAAACTTAGGATCATTCTGATACCAATAAGTAAATATAGCTTGATATAATAATTTAAAAAATGATACAGAAGAAGTATCATCATCAATGATAATATCTTTATTTTTATTATAAAAATTACTTAATATATCAATAAATATACCATTCAACCATTCAGGTCTATATCCTCTACCTTTATCAACAGAATGTCTCAACTCATGTTTCAAACTTTGTATTAAGTTTTCAAGGGAGCTTCTGGTAGATAATTCAACAACTTTAGTATCAAAATGAAGTACAGCATCATGGGTCAAATGATTAGTAGGAATAAATTTTGATACTAAAGATTTTATTGGGGATTTTAATAAATTTTCATTCAATAAATTAAAATCTAATCTTTTACCATCCAAGGATGATGTGAGTAGATTTGAGATTTCAGCATCAACGTCAAAATCTTCACCTAGTTTTTCAGGAATATATTTTTGTAAATCTATAGTGCCATATGCTGCAAATCTATACCACATATTTTATCCTACTTTGGTTACCTTTAAATCTTTATTAGTTGATGCCCAATAGCCAGTTTCAAAATCTTCTAAATCAACAATAACTTTGTAAACATTTAGTCTTTTTCTTCTGTCATTTCTTGTATTTTCATTTCCCCATTTTCTAGCTTCATCTGGGGTTATTTCTAAAAGTGAACCTTTTCTCAAGAATGGTAAATCTAATCTTGAAGCATGATAAAATACATACTTATCTCCATCACGCTCAACTTTATGTCTTTCTGCCCATTCTTCTTTACGTTGAATTTCTTCTTTTTGTTGAATTTCTTTAAGAACTAAATAAACTTGATAATAATTAGGATTATCAGAATCTGGTTTATCGTAACCCAATTCTTCAATTTTTTGTATGCCGCCTTCAACACCAAAATTCTTCATTATATAAATAAGGTTGCGATGAAATGTTGGATACGTACCTAATATTTGTTCAGGTTTTACATCATCATAAGAATATTGATCACCAATAATTTTTTCTGGGTCAGCGTAAAACTCAACTAATGGTTTGTGCTGAAAATCTTTATATGATTCTGGAGTAGAAGGATTTGACCAAACAGCTCTAGGGTCTCCAGACTTGTAACTTTGAGATTTATTTACTAATATTCCTTCACTCTCAATCTTATCAAGTAATTCGTTGGAACCAGTATAGTGAACTCTTCTTACCATTCCTTCAGGCACTTCTTTTGAATGAGGTTCATTTAGATATTTGTGTTGTGCAGCTAATCTATACCACATTATTAATTCTCTTTAAACTTAGCGACTTGGTCTTTAGTCCAATCATGTTTTTGAGTCATGTGCTTACTCAAGTTGCCACCGTCTAAATTGTCTTTATTGCAAATTGGACAAATATATCTCTTTCTATTGAGAGCATTAAATTTTTGCAATTCTTTTGTCTCATCATTTCTTTGAAAAGTCATTCCTTTATTCCAAGACTCTTTTCCGTACATTGGGTGTTTTTCGCCTTTTAAAGATTCAGATATATTTTTTTTCCATTCATCTTTATTTTTAAAGTTTTTCTTTACGCCAGTTTGAGTTTCAATTCTTTTTCTTTTGGACTCTTCAGATTGCATAGCAGACACACCAACTTTCCAATATTCTTTGGGATAAACTCCATTTTTATGCAATTTTTTAACAGTTTCAGATATTCTCTTACAAATATCTTCTTTGTTAGGATTGTTTGAAATAGTATCTACCCCAAATCCTCCAGGAACTTTATTGGCAAGATTTTCAAGCCCAATTTCTTCAATTTTATTAATTTCCCAATCAAATGCTTCTTGTTCACTTACATTTTCATTATATAAAATCACTTCGCAATTAGGAAACTTTTTATAGCAATGCACATATCGCTTGCCTTTGCCTTTTCCAATATAAATCGGCAAGCCATCAACATAAGCTATATAATTGTAAAACTCATTCATTAGATATCTGATTTGCTATTTGACCATTGACGACAAGACCAATAGCGAGCTTTAGTTTTGCTGCCTGGATTATCACAATTATGTCTTGCTCTAAAGTTCTTTCTTCTTCCAGGGATATTGTCTTTTATTCGCATATTTGGATCACCGAAGTTGACTTTTACTATATTTCCCTTATCATTCTTTACATAAACAGAGAATTTCTTTGGACCACCTGGAGTTCTGAATGGTTTATTGAGTTTCTTTCCTTTGTTTTTATCGGATGCAGTAACTTCTTTTTTGTCTGACTTATAATAATCAGCAAGACCATCAAGCATCATACAAGCACGAGATAATTTTACTTGCCACCAAGCTGGAAGATCTGTTTCTTCGTCTGGTAAATTTTTCATCAAATCTTCAATAGCTCTCATTGCTGTTGATAAATCATTTTTAGCCATGCTTACTTCATGATCTTTGTATTCTGCAGCAGTTTTGACAATATGTGTAACAGTGTCTGCAAGTCTATAAGCTTCGTTATTTTCTAGCTCATTTAATAAATCAAAAACATCTTCAAAAAATTCCATCATATACCTGCCTTATTATCTGCATAAGTGTAATCTACTGTAAATGGTAATATTCCTTTTGTAACAGAAAGTTTTGTAAACATACCAAAAGTTGCTACTCCTGTTACTGCTGTTCCTGCTGTACTACCAATAGAATTTAAAATCAATAATCTAGCTTCATCAGCAAAAGAAGACATTGTTGTGTAAGCTAAATCATAAAAATTTGTTGTTATTAATCCCTTGATATCTGAGTAAGACATTGTGGTTGCAACACCTGAATAAAGTGTCAACTCATCATAGACATCGAGGAATTTTTTAACTAAAGGAGCATCAGTATTTGTCAAAGTATATAGAACTTCTATATTTGAGCCTGATTTAGTTATTGTATTGATTGCGTAACTGACTGTTACTGTAACACCTACTGCCATTTTATTCTCCTGTATACAAGATATTTTTTCTAATATGTAGAATAAAATTCCTATGGAAAGATTTTTAAGTTTCTGTTCAGATTTGGATGAATTAGGTTATTTAGATGAAGCAGATCATGTATTTCACAAATATGCTTCTAAGCATAATGATCTGCTCAAGAAACAAATACTTATTCCTATTAAGGTTAAAGAGATTGCACTAAAAGCATATAGACACAAAAATAAAGAAATAAAATTTGGAAGTGTTGAAGATATTGAAATTGCTAGACAACTATCTCAAAGATCTTACTTGGAATTAGATACTGTTTTGAAAGTTCATAAAATTACCATGAAAAAATTCTTTTCTCATTCAAAAAAAGAAGATAGTCCTACTTATTGGGAGTATCTTTGTTATGGTGGAGATGATGGAAAGCATTGGGCTGAAAACATCATAAAAATTTATTTAAGCAAAAATTGGAAAGCAAATTAAGAATTTTTTGCGTATAATAATAACAGCATTTTCAAAACTGAATATAGAAACACGGTGGCTTGACATCGTAAGATATAATAAAGGGATAAAGCAATTCTCTACTGCTCCCGCCAAATTCGTTTGGTCAGTCAAGCAAGCTCAATCTTTGTGAGTTTCAAGCACAGAACTTGGAACTATGGAATAAGATGAAAGCAGACTTATATACGCTGAATATAAGCCAAGCACAGCATCATCGAAACCTAAAGGATGAAGAGTAGTTATGAGGTTCGAGAAGTCACGATCAAGAGCTTTGTAGCATGATGAGAGGTTTTGCGGAAGATACAATAATATTTCCTTCCGTTATAGTCTTAAAATCAGGTCTAATAACTTCGTGGAGTATTAGACAATGAAGTGAGTTGTATTCCTTACTCAGGAGCAACAAGGTACGCACACTTCTGTAGAGAGCGGGTTAAGAATTATTGAAGAGATCGCACTCCGTTGATTAGATAAAATAATTCACTCATGAAATAGACGTATCTCGTGTTAGTTGTAAACAACCATAAAAAATTAAAAGTGTATATGCAACAAACACTTATCTAGTTCTTAGACAACACAGTGTCTATGAATAATAGAATAAGACTAACATTAGACTAGAAATGCTACTAGTATAAAAAAGCGGTTGTGTAGTTTGACTGAAAAGTGGATAAATAGGCAATTCATACGTTGCGAGTGAAGTACTCCTATGAACGAAACTACAAAGCTAGGATTAATCTCATCCTAGCTTTTTCTATTTAAGGAACTTTCTCTTTTGATATAGTATATTAATAGTAGAAAATATTTTTTTGAGGGTGTATGCAAAATGAAAAATGTATCTTTAGCTTTGGTAGTGTTATTGACTTCTTCAGGGTATGCACAACAGATTGCTACTCCTAATTTTGTTCCTACATGGCAACCTAAGTTTAATCTTTATCAAACAGATACAATCACTAATATCAAAACTACATTGCAATCTAAAAAATATGAAGCAGTAAAAGTTGGTTATAAAAGTACTGTAGTTGGAAGTGATCTCAAGAATTCAGTTGATCACGATTTGAATTTTAATGTTGGTGCAAAATTTATGTCTGGTACATTAAGTGCCTCGGTAGCAAATCAGAAAATTTATGGATCAATGCAAGACTTTACTTCTACTGGGTTATCATTTACCAGGTCTTCATCATTGACAAATCTAAGTTTCAATATATTCCAAACTAACCAATTTAAGACAAATACTGGTCAAAACGGAACAGTAGCTAACTTGGACATGACCATCAAGTTTTAACGGTACAATAAGCGTATTATGGAAAGAACACCAGAATACGCATTAGAAGCTGGAATTGCTGTTTGGACTGCTGACAATCAAGATATTGTAAGATGTGCTCTTCAATTATCTGAAGAAACTACTGCTCTTGGATTAGTAGATACAAGCCAAAATTCTTTTATGGGAATTGTTCCAACAGAAGTTTTTGGTCCAGATGGCAATTTAGTTCATGAATGTTTCTTAAATATCAATCATCAAGCATGGGGATATTTTAGAATTATCATCAAATCAACATCTCATTTTGAAGTTATTGCTCCAAGACTAACTATTTTTAAAAATCAGATTTTATTGTCTCAAAAAGAAGCATTAGATTATATAAATATGTTAGCTTCTTCACTTGATGATTTATATCTTTTAGAAGAACATCTTGAAAAATCAGAAATACAAGAAGCTGAGAAACTTCTTGTGAAAATGATTGTTGAGTATCACGAAGCAGTAAAGCACGAACTTATCTCAATCAAAGAGTATATAGCTAATTTTCCTGGCAAAATGTACATTCAGAGTACAAACAGTGAAGACAAGCAATATATCGATGAAATTCCTAATCGTTATGATTTAGCTCTTCAACATCCAGAAAATTGGCACATAGAATTCTTTGAGGGTTTTGGCACTACAGAACAAGAAGATAAAGAATTTCGTGAGAGATTGTCTGAATTTCAAAAGTTAGAAAATCATTATGCTTGTAGATTGTATTTAGCACAAAAGATTGTCAAGGAACTTGGTTTTAGACTTACAGTGCTTACAGATAGCACTACACCAGAACCAGATATAAGTGGTGAGGTGTTAAGAGACGATGCAATGAAATTAACTTTGGTTCGTCCAGTTATGCACTGTATAGGAATGAGAATAGAACATGATTATTGATTTTAAAATATCTATTACTGATAAAGCTGCAGAAATAGTAAAAGACACAATTGAAAGTTTTGAAGGAACAGATAGCTATTTATATTTGTATGTAGCTGGAGGAGGATGTTCTGGACTTCAATATGGTTTAGCAGTATCAGAAGGTGAAATAGAAATTGATGACATTGTTATTAATGATAATGACATCAAAATTGTTGTTCAAGGAAGCTCTGCAAAATATGTAAATGGAGCTGTGATCGATTATACTGAAGGTGGAATGCAAACTGGATTTAAGATAGATAATCCAAATGCTGCAAAAACTTGTGGATGTTCTAATTCATTTAATGTAAGTGGAGAAGAATATGACACATGTGGTGGGTGTGGTTATAAGTAGTTTTTCTTTATATCAATAATTAAACTAATAGCCTTTCCAAATTTAGTTTTACGCTGATTTTTGGAAAGGCTATTTTGTATCTTTTCTAATTGATCTATTGACATCAAAAGAGCTATATCTAAACTTTTGATCATGTCATTTCTGGACAGTTCTAGTTTAGTAAGTTCTCTAGCTACAAATGCTTTGTAACCATCAATGTCAGAATAGTCCATTACATCATATTCAATCTGTATTTAGTTTGATTTAGTACAGCCATCATTTCATCTCTGATATTTAAGAGATCAGAGTCAAAATCTGGTTCTAAAGATTGTCCAATAGTTTCTCTTAAAAAAGTAATATACTCTTCAATAGTATCTTTTGGATTACTGGAAAGGTTTTCAAGTTTCAAAACAAAACCATCTCTACCCATGATTGCTCCATTCTTACCTTGAAAAATTTCAATAAAGTCATCAATCAGAGGGTCAAGTGCTTCATATGCTTTTCCAAATGCATCATGTTGTGCAAAGGATCCAGGTTTCTTTTGTGTTTGCCAATGAAAAACTCTCATTTGGTTTTGTATTGTTAAAAGATTAGTTATCAAGTTCATCTGTAGCTCTCCAAGGTTTCATTGACAAAATCCCAGTTTATCAAATCGAACCATTTGTTTAAAAATTTTTCTCTATCGTTTTGATATTTTAGGTAATATGCATGCTCCCAAAGATCACATCCAATCAATGGTTTTCCACATCCCTCAATAAAAGGATTGTTTTGATTTACCATAGATGATAATTTTATATCTTTACCATCTTCAGTACACAACCAAACCCATCCTGACCCAAAATGATCCATTCCTGTCTGAACAAACTCTTTTTTGAATTCATCCAATGAACCAAACTTTTTATCAATAAGTTTCTTTATTTCACCATTATAACTAGTTTTCTCAGCAGTCATAACATTCCAGAAAAAAGAATGATTGAAATATCCACCAGCATTGTTTTTGAACTTTTCTCTGTCTTTAGTTGGGATACTATCAATATCAGACATTAATTCAATAATAGTCTTTTTCATCAAGCTAGGTTTTGCATCTAAAACTTCCATCATCTTATCAAAATATTTCTTTTGATGTTTAGTATGATGTATCTTCATTGTTTCAGCATCAATAATAGGTTCTAGGAAACCATAGGAATAAGGAAGTTTTTGAAATTCAAATCCTGTGACTTTTACTTCTTCTTTTTTTGATGATAGGATTATTTTATTAGTGATAAACATTTTTTATCCACCAGAAACAAATACTGTATAGTTACCATTCTGATCTGGAGTTGAAGTTGTAGAAATCATAAGTTTTCCACGATAAGATGTAAGTGATTTTAATGCACTACTATTTGCAGCACCTTGATAGCATGATAACAACAAATTGCCAGAATTGAAACCATTAGCTTGTGCCCATTGAGTGTATTGATCTTGTGTAATACCTTGTCCATTTTGATCAACAATTTGAAACTGTCCATTAGTTAAATTGCCATGAGCAAGAGTAACCATTTTTCCAGTGTTTACATCTCTTATTTCAGTAGGGACACCATCTTTGATGAATTTTTGAACAGCTGAATATCCTGCTGCATCTGTTACAAATCCTTGAGATGCTCCTGTTTGAATACTGGAAGGAGATGATGTTTCAGTAAGATTTTGAAAAGTTGGGCTTTGAGCTATTTTGTACCACATAATACTTGTTAATTACTATGACGCAATTAATCAACCCTCCATTCTACGAAGCTTTCATATTTCACACATTCTTCACAAAGTATCTCTAACTCAAGCAAAATATCAAAAACATTATTTTCCAGAGTAAATTCTACATTTGAGAGATCTAAAAATGTAACAAGTTTTTTATAAAATTTTTCTGGATGCATTTTGCCAAACAAAGGTAATCCAAGTTCATCTAGTACTTTTTTTGCTAAACTTTTGTTGATAATTATTTGATTATAATTTGTTGCTATATCGTTTGCCTTAATAGTAACTCTCAAGGCTTCTTCTGAATTATAAAACCAAATATATTCTTTGCAGTATGGAAAGTCAAAATCTATTTGAAATTTTAAATTTTCAAATTCTTTTTGCCAATATTTGAGAGGATAAGTGACAGGATCTTTTGTGTTATTTATAGATTTAAAGATACCTGTAGGAACGATATCTTTATACTCATCTGCAATTTTGAAACTTGCAGCCCACAAAACATTATCATTTGTAGTCTCTTCTTCTTTAAGATCAGCTGGCTGAAAGATTACGTGTTTTGCCATTATAGTGTTGGTTCATCATTATCAAATTTATTACGAAGCTTGTTCAAAGATGTCCTTAAAAAATATATTTCTTGCTTCAAATTAAAGATTTCTTGTGACATCTCTTCAAACCTGCGATCATAGCGATAAGGATCAGGATCTACTATTGCTTTTCTTCTATTTATTAAATCTTCTGCTTCTTCTTTGGTGATAAAATTTGACATTTCTTTTCTAATATCAAGCATTTGTTCATCAGTCTCAGCAAATGTATAAGATTTTCTATTGTAAAAATGAGACATTAGAAGTTTCTTCCACCACCAAACCCACCAAACCCACCAAAACCACCAAAACCACCTTGGCCACCCATCATACCGCCAAAGCCTCCCATTGCTCCTCCGCCCATACCATTACCAGCTCCTCCTCCAAACCCTCCATTGCTTCCGAGAAAGCTGTTATTATTGCCACCCCCAAAGCCACCCATATTACTTCCATTCATTCCACCTGTATATCTAGTAAATTGATTGATAAATAATATATTACCTAAGACTGCTTGCAAATCAAAAGGATCTATATGATTGAGATATATTTTTTCAAACATAACTCCTCTTGGTTGTTCTACTGTGATTTCTGGTGTTGGTTGTTTATATTCTGTAAACACTCTTGCTTTGACAATATAAACATCATTTTCTTTGGTATATGTGAGAGGAATAGTGTTTGCTCTCATGACTAACTTAAGAGCATTTTCAAAAGGTTGTTCTGAAAGGTTCATAGAGATTACACCATAGACACTATTATCTATAACATAACTCTTGATGCCAGCTTGCTTAAATATCATCTCTAAACTTGTTCTTACTGGTGCATCTTTTAACTCCATCGTTATATTTGATTGTGCAAAGGAACAAGAGCAGATTAGCAATACTATAAGTAACATAAAAAACTTTTTCATTTTTTCTTGACCATGTAATAAGTTTTCTTCTCATCTGTTTCAAATTGGACACTAAGGAATTTCTCTAATAAATATTTAGTATCATCAAAATTCTTTTCCCAGATTTGAAACTTAGGGATCTTTATCTTATTTATTTCCTCTTTGTTATATGAGTATGTTGTGATTTTTGCAGCTCTGAAAAAATCATCAATAATTGTTGAAGTTAAAACATACTTCGTACTAATTACAGTATAGACAGGATCTTTCTTTTTTTCTTCAGATTGTAAACCAAAGAATATTCCAGAAAAAAATCCTAAAAGATTAACTACCACCAAAATATTTCTCATATTATTTTCCTTATTCCACTTAACTTGTACAATTCACTTATGAACTTAGAAAACTTAGACAACGAAAACACAGAAGATCTTCAAAAAGAATTAGAAGAGCATAGAAATCAAATTCTTATGTTACATCCTCAAGATTTATTACAAAGATTGATCAAAATGCATGATAGTACTGATGTTATTCTTGAAGGATATGACTTAGTTACAAATATTAATGAAGGTCATGGCATAGCAGTAGCTGGCATATTAAGATTGAGAGAAGCTTTGATGGACAGTGTTGAATGGATTAACTACAATATTGTCTTTAATGAAGAGACAGAGGAAAGTGAAGAGGAAGAACTATAGTGTCTGCTTATAAAAAAATTCAATGCGATATTGTTGATAAAGATTGTCTTTTAGAAGCTTTGTCATTATTGGATTTAAAAGCTGATGTTTTTGAAAATCCCACTAATTTGAAAGGTTATCGTGGGGACAAAAGAAATGAACTTGCTCATATAGTTATTGATAAAGATCAAGTAAATAAATTCACTGGAGCTTCTAACGATATTGGTTTTTTATGGGATGAAAAAGAAAACAAATATCAATTCATAGTTTCTGAATACGATCAAAAACTAAAGATGGATCAAAGAATTATCCAAGCTTATGTCAAAGTTGTATTGGAAAAAGCTTTAGCTAAAAATGGTTTCAAAATCAAAGTTAATATAGATGAAGAAAATTTGAAAAGAAAAATAATGTCTGATTTAGAAATAATTGCGAGAAAAATAATCTAATGTCAAAAGAAATTGAACTTAATATTACTATTGGTAAAGATGGAAAAATTACTGTTGAACCAAAAGGAACTGAAGGAAAAGAATGTTTAGATATTATGAAATTTCTAGACAAAATCCAAGGCTTCAAGACATTAGAAACAACTCCCAATAAAGATATGAAAAAAGATATGAAAAATGTCGATGTTCAAGGAGTAGATGTGAAATGAATAAAGTTTCAGAATTTTTTTGGAAAATATTATCTACACACAAGTTCAATGATGTAGGTATTTTTGCTGCAACTAGACCAGGTCCAATCAGTAGAAGAGCAGCTCAAGATGCAAAAGCTAAGGAAGTTCTTTCAGTAAGAGAAGATGGAAGCAACAGAGGAACATTTGTTGAAGTTTATCTAAAAGCTGTAGGATTAGCTCCTGGAAATCCATGGTGTATGGCCTTTATTGTTCTAAGATTGATCAAGGCTGCTGTAGCTCTTGGAACTGTTTTCCCTAAAGATGTTCCTAAGACTGGTAGTACAGTATTATTTTCAGATTATGGGAAAAAGAAAGGTTTTTGGATCAAAAGAGCTGATCTTGAATTAGGAAGAGCATCCTTACAACCTGGAGATATTGTATTTTATTTCTTTCCAAGTAAAGGTAGGATTGCTCACACTGGAATTGTTGTAGATCTTGCTGACAATAAAAACTTTTTTACTGTTGAGGGAAATACATCTGGTGGAATAAATGACAGTGTTGACAGAGATGGACAAGGTGTATATATGAAATTAAGAACTTTGTCTAGTCTTGGATTGTGGGGAGGAGCTGTTCGTCTTCCATATTAATTTCAGCAAAAACTAACTCTGTTTTATTGTTTGTTTTTGCAGACGAAATAGCTTTTCCGTCTTTATCAACTATTTCTGTGTGTCCTTGAAAATATAAAGGAAACATCCATCCTGCACAATATGTTCTAACTATATATATTTTATTTTCTAAAGCCCTATTTCTATGGGGCTTTTCTTTTTTTGGATCATATGGATATCCTGGGAATAATCTCCATCCATTAGAGGGACAAATCAATACATCACATTTGAATTGTTTTATGTATTCAGGATAATTAACATCATAACAAATACATAATCCTAATCTACCTATTTTTGTAGATAAGACTATTGGATCAGCTTTTGATTTTATTCTAAGAGCTTTTTCAAATCCAACTAATTTATTCTTATATCCAGCTCCTAAGATATTTCCAGAATTATCAAATACTAGTTGTTTATTATATATACCATCAGCTTCTTTCTCATAAAATGTTCCTGAAACAACACTGACGTTGTATTTTTTGGAAAGATAAGAAAAAGCATCTTCAATAATATTTTTTTGATTATTGATATTTAAAATATTGAAAATAAAACTAAGATCTGTTTTTTGAATTATTTTGTCAAAAAATAATTCAAACTTACTTCTAAAAGATTTGATTTTGAAATTTTCTTTTTTCGCAAATAATAAACAGTAATTTATATTTTCTGGAAAAACAATAAGATCAGGCATTTCTTTAATTTGAAGAAATACCTGATCTTCTAAATAACTAACAAAAGCATGGTAAGAAGTGCAGTGTTTAAGATTTAACTGAACTGCACAAACTTTCATGTTATCCTCTCATCCAAGAAGCTAAATCAGAAACAGTATTGTCAACGTTTGTAGCTTCTGTTAGTTTTGCTTCACTTGCTGCTTTTTCAACTAAATAAGATTTTGTAACTGCAAGAATATAATATCCAATACAGTCTTCAACATAATTTTCTAAAGTGATTGGATTTGGAATTGAATTACCAGCATTGTCTAGAATGGTACTTGCAGGAACAGGAGCTCCATAAGGTCTTAATGCTAAAAATGCTGCTTTGATATCTTCTATTTCTGTATCTCTCAAAGGGATAGTAACAGTAAATGCAACTGGTTCCATTATATTCTCCTATTCGATAGTAATGTAAACGTAATATTCATCACTATCCATAACTCCATTATTTACGGTAAAACCAAAACTAGCTTGCCCAACATAATCTTGATCTGGAGTATAAGTAACTACGTTTCCATTCAATGATATGGATCCAGAAGTAGCAGATCCTAACGAATAAGTTACTGTTCCACCTAAATCATCATTTCCAGACAATGTTACATCTACAGCAGTGTTGACATTTGTAGTAACATTTACATTTGAACTATAAGGTTTAGCACATGTTACAGAAATTGAAATTTCACCAACATTACTAATTTTAGTTCCATTTGAAGCTCTAAATGCTATTGTGTCGTTCCCACCAAAATCAATATTAGGTTGATAAAGAATTGTGTCGTCTGTCAACTCTGCTGTCCCATAAGAAGGAATAGTAACAATTTCAAATGTAAGTGGCAAATTGTCTGGATCAGTTCCTGTAAGAACTATTGTGGTATTATCATTTGAATTAATGCTTGATGAAATGTTATCTACAGTAGGATGATTTGTAAGTAAATTTTCAGGAAATGTTTCTGACCTTAAGTTATCAAACCATTGAACAACTTCTTGAGATCTTTGATTTGATTCATTTTCAGCAGCAATTTTTGCATCATTTTCAGCTTTTTGTACCATATAGTTTTTATATATATTGAACATAAACTGAGCACAACATTTTTCAACAAAAACTTCTTTTGTAATTGGATTTGGTTCCAAAACACCGAAACCTAAATCAACTTTTTCTGGGTAGCTAAACATCTTTGCAAAAGCATTTTTTACATCTTCAGCATCAACTTGTCTAATTGGAACTTGAATTGTATATGCTACATTATCTGGCATCGCATCTCTCCTTATGAAATAATATCCTGTCTTCTACGTCTATTGTTTTCTTGCCCCTTGATAGCAAGTGCCCATCCTACTCTTGGAGTTCCTGTTGGTACAGTTGTGTAATTCAAAGTAAAACCATTCTGATCTCCATTCAGATTTTCTATAAAACCATTCAATAACAATGAGGGTGCAGAAACATCTGCATCAAAGAAATTAATTGAGTTGGTAGATGTTAAGGCTGTCAAACCTTCATTGGGTGTACCTCCATCTCCATCATTATTACCAAAACCTACAGAAAATTGAGAAGCATAAGTAAACAAATAAGATGAGTTTGTAACTGTTTTACTTGCATTGGCTGTTAGTGTCAGAGATGTATCTGATGCAACTGATGAAACAGTTCCAATGATATCAAAACCTGTATCAAATATAACACTAGAAGGTCCAAATTGCTGGAGAAATGATGAACCTGTTCCAGTTACAGTGGCACTTCCTGTAGATGATGTAATTGTTCCTATGCCATTGTGATTTCTTCTACTTACTCCAAAACCAGAAAAAAGAGTGAATGACTCAGAGTTATCATTTGTAGTATTAAGTGTTGTTATATTGCTTGCAAATGCTCCCATAACATGTTCAGGCATAAAACCTGCCCCGTAAACAGAGGTTCCAGTAGCTGTCCTTGTTGTAATATTTTGTAATCTAAAATCATCAGATGATTCTGTTTCTAATGCTAAAAAATAAAATCTATGACCTGTATTTACAGTACCTATTGTTACTGCAAAACCAGCTCCAGTAAATTGTCTCACTGCAATTTCAGCTGCAGAAGCTAGAGTTCTAGTTCCTCTACTTCCAATCCAAGCTCTTGTTAATGATGTGGTCTGGTTGTGTAAATTACTATATGCAATGCTACCAGCATTTCTTAACTGTGTAGTAGCAGCTCCAGTAACCCTGTGCCATGCAGCAAAATTTAAGTCAGCATCTGTTGTTGTTGCTTGTCTATTATGCATCCCAAAAACTATATCAGGCCTAAATCCTACATCAATAAATGTTTCTCTATTAATAACGTTTATAGGATCAGTTACTCCAACAGCTGCTCTTACATCATTTCCGGAAAATACTGTAAATATCAAATCAATAGGAGATTGAGGAGAACCTGTGACATCAAATCTACCAAGTATTGTTCGATCTAAAAAACCTGTTGCTCTCCAAGATCTAGAAATTGTCAAACCTATATTTCTGTCAAATACTGCGCTAGTGACTGAAAATCCACTTCTGCAGCTTGAAGGATCAGTGTCTTCTTGACTTACTATATGGGTATTAACCATACTAAACCCAGTACCAGCAGTGTTAGTTGCACCAAACCCAACACCAATACAAGGAAAGTCAGTTGTGATATCAAAAGACCCAATGGCTGCAGAATTTGTAAGATGGTAAACTACAAATGCTTTAGGTACACCAAAACCTTCGGGTAGCAATATATTATATGCACCGTTAGCTTGTGCTGCTGGAATTCTTGAATGAACTGTGCAAACCTTCATTAGACTTCTTGAAGCTCCAAATAAATAGAAAAATTTGCGTGTGTTGCATTTAAAGTAGTGAAGTTTAATCTCAACTTATCTCCAGAAGTTAAGAATGTTCCAGCAGTTGAGAAACTTATTGTAGATGTTTCATAAATACCAGCACCAGCTATATTAATTGATGTAACAGCTATTGCACTGAATGCTCCTGTACCTGATGATTTATCAAGTTGAATTGTTGAAGTACCAGCAGAAGGTGTTTCAACTCTTACATGAAATTCTTCAGGTCTATAAGTTAACGCAACAACTCCATCTTCTGGTGAATCAGGTATTCTTATAACAACTGCATCAGCTCCTGAAGTAACTGGTGTGTATCCTGAACAAAATGAAACTACTAACGGTCTTAGTGCTCTAATATGTCCAGTAGTTGTTATGGGTCCAAGGACTGCTGTGGTAAGACCTGTTCCTGTTGTAATTGATGTAACTGTGCCAGAACCTCCACCTGTGGAGGGAGCAACCCAAATTAAGTTACCTGATGTATCTGATTGTAAATATGAAGCTCCTGTACCTGGAAAGTTAGTAGGGAGTGTATATGTTCTATTTTGTACATTTGATGCACTGGCTTTGAAACCAACATAGTTAGTATCATCTAGTCTATATGATCTTATTTCGTTTCCAAATCTAGCTTCAAAAGAGTTACTTCCCTTTACTGCATTTGTGTTTAAAACAAATTGCATGCCAGTATCAACAGAAGTACCAAATGCAGCTCCACCAGTCACTGTCAATTTGTGTGAAAGAGCTGGTGTTTGTGTTCCAATACCAACTGTTTGTCCAAATTCACCAATACCAATTGTTCCACCAGCACTAGCTCTTAGTAACGGAACACCAGATACGTCATTAACAGACCAAATTGTACCTACAGTTAGGTTTGAATCTAATGAAAAGACTTGTCCTTCATTACTGGTGAAAGACATTGTGTTATCATCTAATATCTCTAAAGTAATTACAGATGATCCAGCAGCAGATCCAGTAAAAACAATATTTGGAAATGTTGCTTTATTTTTACTTGTCGTTATTCTTATGTTTTTATCTGAATTTGCCATTTTATTTCTCTATTATTATAAAATATTTTTTATAATCCATATCTTGATTTCAAGGAAGTATATATTTTTCGTATTTCGTCAGCTGATAAACTTCTAGAGTAAATTGATAAGTTGTCGATTTTGCCATCAAAATAATTTGTATTACCAGCGTTATTACCAATTATTGCATTTTCTGTTCCTGTAACTGGAGCTGTCAATCCTGTTACAGTACCAATAGAAGTTCCATTCTTATAAAATGTGCAAGCAGTTCCACTAAAAGTTACTGACATGTGTTGCCAAGAATTCAGATTTATTGAATTATTTAATCTTGCTACGGAAGTACTGACTGCATATCCTGTTCCAAATCCAATAGCACTGACACCAATATTATTGTCGATAAAAAAAGCATATCCAGATTGAGGAAAAGTCGTCTTCCACTTATCATAAATTCTTCCTGAACTTGCTCCTCCAAAAGAAAAGGGGTAAATCCAGGCTGATATTGTAATGTGACTAGTGAGTTTCAAAAATGACAAATCTGAAAAATTAATATTGTTTGTTGAAGAAGAAAATGTATAAGAAGATGTAAATCCTGATCCAGAAATAGTCGTACCAGTTACGGATGCAAGAGTATTTGTAATCACAGATATCAATGAAGAAATACTTGATCTAGGATTTTTACTATCAATTGAAAAAATATTGCTTTCTAATGGCACATTTGGCCCGCCACGTTGTCCCATTTTTATAACCCAAACCTATTTTTATAATTCCAAAAGTTTTTTTGTATTTCTCTTGCAGATAATGGCTTGTTATAGAAATTTGCTCTTGAAATGAAACCACTCATCCCAAATCCACTATTATCACACCCAATCCTCAATGTGTTATTAGTAAGATTTATGCTTGATACAACAGCAGAGTGAGCTATTCCGCCATTTACATATAATTGAACATTGTGTGTAGAACCTGAGATTAAGGTACTTGTATAGACTAAGTAATACCATTGATTTGTATTATAATTATATGTAGTCAAAGTACCTGAATTTCCAGTTCCTAATAATATGACAGTACTAGATGTTGCCAATGCCATTCCTGTTCCAGCACCATTTGCTCCAGTTGACATACATCCTTGACTTGCTTTTCTTCCAAATCTCACCCATGCAGCCATAGTTCTGCTTTGAGCTCCTGAAATTCCAGTATTATTTCTTGATGTCACAAATCCAGATCCACCAAAAACAAAAACACTTTCTCCTTTTGCAGATAAAAATGTAACTCCACTAGAACTTAATGTTTGGGCTTTAAGTATAGAATTAATCGTAGATCCAGTACCAGAATAAGAATTTACGCTTAATGCATCAATTCTGACAACAACACTTTCAAGTGCTTGCCCAACAGGCCCAACTCCTCCACTCATTATTCTGGCCCTCCTCCAATAGGTTCTGTTGTTGGGTCTCCTGTGTATGGATTAGTTCCTATACCAGCATAACCAAATCTTCTTTTTAAAGCATGCCATGTTTCAGCTACTTCATTGTCAGTAAATACTTTTTTATGTATAGAAGCATAATAAACTTTTCCATTGAAAAATTGACCAGCTCCAGTATGGTACGAACCAATTGTGTAAGTTGTTGGAGTGCCAGTATTTGTTGCAACAGTTCCTGAAGATTGTAAAACACCATTTATGTAAACTTTTGAATTGTTTGATCCATCACATGAATAAGTGATATGCCATACTGTTCCAACTCCTGCATAAGTATAATTTAGTAATGCAGTGCCACCAAATTTCCAAATTGCTCCAGTAGTTCCGTCAAATCCAATTTGAACACTTTGACTGGCTCCATTATTAACTATAGCAAAAACATTTTGAGTTCCTGTACGTGTATTGGGAGAAAAAATTACATTTACAGTCATTGGTCCTTGTATATTTACTGGACTAGTCAATGTTGAATCTACAGCATACTGAGTTGAACCATTGAATGTAAAATTTGAAGTTGAACCTACTGATGAAAATGTAGGAGTATTTGTTAAAGTAAAATCATTTATTCCAGGTGATACAACATTTCTCCATACTGTGCCTGATCCTGAATAAGATCTAATATTAGCAGCATCAACTATTAAATGTAAATCTTCTTTAGGAATATTGGGATTAAAATAATGTCCCATTTTAATACTCCGTTACAAGTTTAGGAATGTCTTTTCTTTCTGCCCATACAGAGTAGTAACAATGTATTGAATTCATCAAATTATCTGCTATATAAACATTGTAATTTTCGATTTTTTCTACATATAGTTGAGAATACCTGCCAATAGGAGTTAGATGAACAGTGTATGAATCTTCATGCACTAATCCAATCCAGTGATCAGGAACAGTAATAATATTTGTTCCTTTCAATTCTCCTCTGACATAAACTCCGTTTTCAGGGCCTTCTAAACTTCCATATCTAAGCTTCATTCCTGGCTTAGTTGGGTGATCGATTACAAAGCTCTTATTTGTAGCTGACAATTCACCGTTGATTTCAAGTTCGTATTGAGGATTTGAAAGTCCAATGCCAATTTTTGTAGATGATGCAGAAAGTACATTCACCCATAAACCAGCTGTATATCCACCACCAGCAGTTGAGAACATTGATACAGTGACTGCACTTCCGCCCACTGAAATATACTCAAAACCACCTGCTCCACCAAACGCACCACTATTATTGTATTGGATTTGTTTAGCACTACCTGCAGGAGAACCACTTCCTCCTCCCGGTGAGTTAACCCATGACATATTTCCTGAAGTATCACATTGCAAGAATGATGCTCCAGTTCCAGGTGCTGCAAGAGGTAATTTATAGAATATATCAGCAGCTTGTGATTCATGTGCTCTTATATAACTCATGAAGTTACTTGAGACTGTTGATCCTCCAATTCCAATACCTAATGTAGAGTGTATAGAGAACAAATTACTTCCAAATGAAGCTGTCCCTTGGTCTTGAGAATATCTAAATCTCAAAGCTGAAGCATATGTTGCTGGACCTGATGGAACTACTTCAGCAGCAAATCTGCTGAAGTAAACATTTGCAATTCCAGATCTTCCAGCCATTTCAAATGTTGGAGACCATCTTGTTGCTTGACCACCAGATGCAAGTCCGTTTTCTAATCTTAATCCTACTTGCGCAGAAGTAGTATGTGAAGCATTGGAATTAATTTGAAGTGTGTATGCACTATTTTGCCATGTAAGACCTGTTGCACCACCGAATGTTCCACCGTTATTATATTGAAGTTCTGTATTATTTCCAGCAGGAGATCCACTGCCACCAGTTGTCATTGGTACCCAAATCATGGTTCCTGCAGTATCTGATTGAAGAACTGAAGAACCTGTTGATGGGTATGCTAAAGGAAGAGTATAAACAGAGTTAGCAGATGTTGCTCCAGCTTTAAACCCAGTGTGGTTTCCATTAGTTGAGTTATATAATTGAATACCTTGCCCAACACTCAATGAAAGACCAATTGCAGCACCACCAGCAACAACAAATGCACCACTATTTTTCGAGGTAGTAGCTGTAGTTGTATATACTGATGATCCAGTGCCTGTAATCTGGAAAGTATCTACATTTTCATTGACAAATCTTATTCTGTTATTGGTAGTTGTTCCTAGAACTAACTCAGATGAAGTAGATGTCAAGTAGACTGCGTTAGGAATGCCAGTGCTTCCAGAACCTGTGAAGCCACTAGAATTCATACCAAAGTTGCCGTATCTACCAATATCAGTAGATGTATCATTATTTACAACAAAGTCAATAGAAGCAGACGCTCCATTATTACTATTTTGAATAATAAACTGACTATAACTATTGACACTAGTTTGAAATGCAGAAAGTAAATTTGCAGCAGAATATGTAAGATTTCCTATTGCAAATAACCCTGATGTTGCAGCTGTAGCAGATAAGTTTCCAGAGAATACACTTGAAGTCAATACATTTGATAATGAATTGAATGTAAGATTAGTATCTGTAGATAAAGCAACTCCCGAACCACCATTTGCTGGAGAGAAAGTCAAATAATGAGTTGCGTTTGTGTTTGCTGAAACTGTATTAATGTTCTGAGCAGTAGTGGCAGTTCCAGTAACATTTCCTGTAAGAGTACCGTAGAAGTTTGTAACGGTAGCAGCTGTGCCAGATAAGTTTCCTGAGAATACATCTGCAGTAAGAACGTTAGTGCCTGGGTTGAACTGCAATTGAGCATCTGAAGAAACTGCAACTCCAGAAGTAGTAGCATTGACTGGACTAAATAGCAGATAATGAGCACCAGCAGTAGTAGCAGCAGTTGTGTTTATATTTGCAGCTGTTGTAGCAGAGCCTACGCTTCCTACTAAAGTTCCATAGAAGTTAGTTGCTGTGATTGCAGTACCAGTTACGTTTCCTGAGAATGTAGTTGCAGACAATACATCAGTTGCAGGATTGTAAGTAAGTTGAGTATCACTAGATAAAGCAACTCCAGAAGCCCCATTTACAGGAGAGAATGTTAAGTAGTGAACAGCTGAAGTAGTTGCTGAAACAGTATTTACATTTTGGGCAGTTGTAGCAGTAGAAGCATTACCAATTAGTGTTCCATAGAAGTTATTTGAAGTAATGGCTATACCAGTAATATAGTCAATAAAACCATTTCTCCAAGCTAAAGTATTTACACCTAAATCATAAGTAGCGTCCGCATTTGGAACAAAATCAGAAATTAACCTGGCATTAAAGTTTACAGTATCTGATGTAGCATTACCGAAAACTCCAACGCCATTAAAGGTAAGATTGCCACTTATTACTGCATTGCCAGAAGTTACTAAAGATGCAGAGTTTATCTGCCCACCAACTCCAAGTCCTCCTGTAATGACAACAGCTCCTGTTGCAGTAGAGTTAGATGCTGTTGAGTTTGTAACAGTAACAGTTCCACCAATAAATGCATTACCACCTAATCCTAAACCACCAGTAACAACTAATGCTCCAACGTTTGTTGCTGTTGAACTTGTAGCATGAGTTATCGAGACTGTACTAGTTGAAGTGTTGTTAGTGAATGTTGTAGAACCATCAACACTTGACCCAGTTGCTGAGTAAAAAGCTATTTGATATTGTGCACCAGGATTAACCCCTGAACTTCCACCACCAGAACCTGCACTTGGTGTTGACCAATATAATCTTGCTGAACCATTTGTAGCAAGAACTTGACCTGAAGAACCATCTCCAGCAGGTAAGATATAAGTTACGGTTCCTGAGTTAGAAGCAGCAAAACCAGTATATGTTGATTGGTTAGAATTATATAATCTTAACTCATGACTTGCAGAGCTTCCAGATAAATATGTTTTATTATTAGAAACATCGATTGTAAATCTATTATTATTAGCTTTATCTTGAACATTGAATGCGAAGCTGTAGTTGGAATTTACATTTAATCCTTCAAAATTATTTGTTGTCCCTACTACTACTCTGTCAGCAACATTTAAGGCATTTCCTGAGGTGTAGTTTAATTTGACCGTACCGTCAATAAACATGCTTCCACCAATACCAACACCACCTGAAACAACTAATGCTCCAGTGGTTGATGATGTTGTATTGACTATACTTGTAACTCTTTCAAGAACAACTGTTGATGCATTTCCTGAAAGATTACCAGAGAATACATCTGCTGTTAGAACATTAGTTGCAGGATTGAATTGAAGTTGAGCATCACTTGATACTGCTACACCTGAAGCTGTAGCATTCACTGGTGAGAATAGTAAATAGTGAGCTCCCGCAGTTGTAGCAGCTGTAGTATTGATATTTTGAGATGTAGTTGCAGATCCAACACTTCCTACTAAAGTTCCGTAGAAGTTTGTAGCTGTAATAGCAGTTCCAGTAACATTACCAGAGAACGTAGTGGCAGATAGTACATCAGTTGCAGGATTGTAAGTAAGCTGAGCGTCTGATGAAAGAGCAACTCCGGAAGCACCATTAACAGGTGAGAATGTAAGATAATGAGTTGCGGATGTAGTTGCTGAAACTGTATTTACATTCTGAGAAGTAGTAGCTGCTCCTGTAACATTTCCAGTTACATTTCCAGTTACATTTCCAGTTAGTGTTCCGTAGAAGTTGTTAGCAGTGAAAGCTGTACCTGTGTGATTTCCTGAGAATACATCAGCTGTAAGAACATTTGTTGATGGGTTATATTGTAAACCAGCATCACTAGATAATCCTACTCCTGTTCCTGTAGCATTTAATGAGAATACTACTGAGTGATTGGAGTTATTAGCACCAGCAGCTAAGTTTACATTTTGAGCAGTAGTTGCAGTTCCAGTTAGATTGCCAGTAACATTTCCAGTAAGAGTTCCATAGAAATTGGTAGCTGTGATTGCAGTTCCAGATACGTTTCCTGAGAATGTAGTTACAGATAATACATCAGTTGCTGGATTGTAGGTTAATTGAGCATCAGATGAAACAGCTACTCCACTAGCTCCATTGACTGGAGAGAATAGCAAGAAGTGGGATGCAGATGTGGTTGCAGATACAGTATTTACATTTTGAGATGTAGTAGCAGTACCTACACTACCAATTAAAGTTCCATAGAAGTTAGTAGCAGTTATAGCTGTACCAGTAACATTTCCAGAGAAAGTAGTGGCAGATAGTACATCAGTAGCAGGGTTGTAAGTTAATTGTGCATCTGATGAAAGTGCAACTCCTGATGCACCATTTACAGGAGAGAATGTTAAGTAGTGTGTTGCAGATGTAGTTGCAGAAACTGTATTTACATTTTGTGATGTTGTAGCAGTACCTGTCAAATTACCTGTAACATTGCCTGTTAATGTTCCATAGAAGTTGGTTGCTGTAAATGCAGTTCCGGTATGATTACCTGAGAATACGTCTGCAGAAAGTACGTTTGTTGCTGGGTTATATTGTAATCCAGCATCACTTGACAATCCTACACCTGTCCCTGTTGCATTTAATGAGAATACTACAGAGTGATTTGAATTGTTTGCTCCAGCAGCTAGATTTACATTAGTCGCTGTAGTAGCTGTTCCAGTAACATTCCCAGTTACATTTCCTGTAAGTGTCCCATAGAAGTTAGTTGCGGTAAAAGCAGTTCCTGTATGGTTTCCAGAGAATACAGATGCAGATAAGACATCAGTGGCTGGATTATATGTCAACTGTCCATCAGATGAAACCGCTACTCCTGAAGCAGTAGCATTTACTGGACTAAATAATAAATAGTGAGTTGCAGATGTAGTCGCCGATGTAGTATTTATATTTTGTGATGTGGTAGCTGTCCCAGTAAGATTTCCTGTTACATTACCTGTAAGTGTTCCGTAGAAGTTTGTAGCAGTAAAAGCTGTTCCAGTATGGTTACCACTAAAAACGTCTACTGTAAGAACATGAGTTGCTGGATTATATTGCATTCCAGCGTCACTTGATAATCCTACACCTGTTCCTGTAGCATTTAATGAGAATACTACAGAGTGATTTGAGTTATTACCACCAGCAGCTAAATTTACATTTTGCGATGTAGTTGCAGTACCTGTTAGGTTACCTGTTACATTTCCAGTAAGAGTACCATAGAAATTAGTTGCAGTTATTGCAGTACCAGTATGATTTCCAGAGAATACTCCAGCAGTTAGTACATTTGTGCTTGGATTATATGTTAATTCAGCATCACTTGAGATAGCAACTCCAGAAGCACCATTGACTGGAGAGAATGTAAGATAATGTGTAGCGTTTGTCGTTGCAGAAACAGTATTTACATTTTGTGAAGTAGTTGCAGTACCAACACTTCCTATCAATGTACCATAGAAGTTTGTAGCTGTTATTGCTGTACCAGAAACATTTCCGCTAAATACACCAGCAGTTAAAACATTGGTTCCAGGGTTATATGTTAAATCTGTATCAGTTGAGCTAGCTAATCCACTTCCACTTGACGCAGAGGCAAATGTAATATAATGAGTTGCATTTATGGTAGTTGCATTTATATTAATATTTTGAGCAGTTGTAGCAGTAGATGAATTTCCAACTAATGTTCCATAGAAGTTCGTAGCAGTTGCAGCTGTCGCAGAGAGATTTCCAGAGAAAATATCTGTCGATAATACATTAGTTCCAGGATTGAATTGGAGAGTACTGTCAGAAGAAACAGCTACACCCGATGCAGTTGCGTTTACAGGACTAAATAATAAATAGTGAGCACCAGCAGTAGTTGCAGTAGAAGTATTGATATTCGTTGCTGTCGTCGCTGTTCCAGTAACATTACCAGTTAGAGCACCATAGAAATTAGTTGCAGTAAACGCAGTTCCAGTATGATTTCCAGAGAACACGGATGCTGTCAATACATCTGTTGCTGGATTATAAGTTAGTTGTGTATCACTTGATAACGCGACACCACTAGCTCCATTAACTGGTGTAAACGTAATATAGTGAGTAGCAGAAGTTGTAGCAGAAACTGTATTTACATTGCTAGATGTAGTAGCAGTAGATGAATTTCCAACTAATGTTCCATAGAAGTTAGTTGCTGTAGCAGCTGTTGCTGAAAGATTTCCAGCAAAGTTAGCAACTGTAAGAACATGGGTTGCTGCATTATATGTAAAGTCAGTACCGTCAACAGATAAGCCTACTCCTGCAGTAGATGCAGAGACCGAAGTGAGTACTGGATAGAAAGTTCCAGATCTTGCTAATGCTACGTAAGCATTGATAGCAGTAGTTGCTGTACCAGTAACATTTCCTGTAACATTACCAGTTACGTTGCCAGTTAATGTTCCATAGAAATTAGTAGAAGTAGCTGCTGTTGCTGATAAGTTTCCAGAGAAAACATCAGTAGCCAAAACATTAGTAGCAGAGTTGAATGTTAGGTTTGCATCTGTTGAAAGAGCAACACCTGATCCACCATTTGTTGGAGAGAATGCTAAATAATGAGTAGCGTTTGTATTAGAAGCAACAGTATTGATGTTTTGTGCTGTTGTAGCTGTTCCAACGCTTCCAACCAATGTTCCATAGAAGTTTGTAGCAGTGATAGCAGTACCAGTAACATTGCCACTAAATACTCCAGCTGTAAGAACATTAGTTCCTGGATTATATGAAAGATCAGTATCAGTAGAAGTTGCTAATCCACTTCCAGAAGATGCTGGTGAGAAAGTAATATAATGAGTTGCATTGATGGTTGTAGCATTTATATTAATATTGCTTGCAGTAGTAGCAGTAGATGAGTTACCAACTAAAGTACCGTAGAAGTTAGTTGCTGTTGCAGCTGTAGCTGATAAATTACCAGAGAAAATATCAGTAGTAAGAACATTAGTTGCAGGGTTGAATTGTAAAGTTGAATCAGATGATACAGCTACTCCAGACGCTGTAGCATTTACTGGAGAGAATAGTAGATAGTGAGCTCCTGCAGTCGTAGCAGAAGTAGTATTAATATTTGTTGCAGTAGTAGCTGTTCCAGTAACATTTCCGGTTACGTTTCCAGTCAGGGTTCCATAGAAGTTTGTAGCAGTAAAAGCAGTTCCAGTATGATTACCTGAGAAAGTAGTTGCAGAAAGCACATCAGTAGCTGGGTTATATGTTAATTGAGCATCACTTGAAAGCGCTACTCCTGAAGCTCCATTTACTGGTGAGAATGTCAAATAGTGAGTAGCAGAAGTGGTTGCTGAAACAGTATTTACATTTTGTGAAGTAGTTGCAGTCCCAGTCAGGTTTCCAGTTACATTACCAGTCAATGTACCGTAGAAGTTAGTCGAAGTAGCTGCAGTAGCACTTAGATTTCCGCTAAACACTCCGGAAGTCAGAACATTAGTGCCAGGATTGTAAGTTAAATCAGTGTCTGTAGAGCTTGCTAAACCTGAACCTGAAGATGCTGAAGCAAAAGTAATGTAATGTGTTGCATTAATAGTTGTTGCATTTACATTAATATTTTGAGCAGTTGTTGCAGTAGAAGAGTTACCTACTAATGTTCCATAGAAATTAGTTGCTGTGATTGCTGTTCCGCTTACATTACCAGAGAATGTAGTAGCGGACAATACATCAGTAGCAGGATTATAAGTAAGTTGCGCATCACTTGAAAGAGCAACACCTGATGCTCCATTGACAGGTGAGAATGTCAAGTAATGAGTTGCTGATGTAGTAGCAGATACTGTATTTACGTTTTGTGATGTAGTAGAAGTACCTGTTACATTTCCAACATGTGTTCCGTAGAAGTTTGTAGCGGTAGCAGCTGTTGCACTAAGATTTCCTGAGAAAATATCAACTGTAAGGACATTTGTTCCAGGATTGAATTGCAATGTTGAATCAGATGAAACTGCAACTCCTGAAGCAGTAGCATTGACTGGAGAGAATAAAATATAATGAGCACCAGCAGTTGCAGCTGTTGATGTATTAATATTTGTTGCAGTTGTTGCAGTGCCTGTAACATTACCAGTTACATTTCCTGTTAGTGTTCCATAGAAGTTAGTTGCAGTGGCAGCTGTTCCTGAGAAGTTTCCAGAGAATACTGCAGCTGTTAAAACATTAGTAGATGGATTTACTGTAACAACACTATCGCTAGATACTGCAACACCTGATCCACCGTTGACAGGAGAAAATAAAAGATAATGTGTGCTATTAGTGCTGGCAACTACACTATTTATATTTTGTGAAGTTGTTGCAGTTGCTGTATTACCAACAAGAGTACCATAGAAATTTGTTGCTGTAACTGCTGTCGCTGAAACATTACCTTCTAATGTTGCTACGATTACACCAACATTTCCTGAATATACATTTGTCCCAGAAATAGTAGCATTAGGAATAAATCTAAATTTATAATCTGTGTCTTGGAAGCCAAAGTATCCAGTTACAGCAGTTCCACCATTAGAATATCTAAATTCGATACCTCTGTCTTGATTATTATCAGCAGTAGAGTGTGTTCCTCCGATACCAGATCCCAAAACAATAACAGGATCAACTATGGTAGTGATTGTTGAGTCAACTGTAAGTGTAGTGCCTTGAACTGTAAGGTTACCTTGAATAACAACATTGTCATTGATGTTTACTTGTCCACCAGTTGAGTCTAATGTTAAGTTTCCTGAAGAAGTATCAACTGTATTAGCTGAATTTCCTATTCTTACAGAGTTTGCAGTAACACTACCTGTTCCAACAGATAGTGCATTTGTTGACGGATTATATTGAAGTTCTGCATCTGATGATAACGCTACTCCAGATCCAGTAGCATTTAATGAGAATACAATTGAATGGTTAGCTGCATTTGCTCCAGCTGCAAGATTGACATTTTGTGCTGTTGTTGCTGTTGAAGAATTACCAACTAATGTACCATAGAAGTTAGTTGCAGTAGCAGCTGTTCCTGTAAAGTTTCCAGAGAAAACTCCAGCAGTCAAAACATTTGTAGATGGATTGTATGATAAATCAGTGTCTGCTGATGTAGCTAAACCACTTCCACTTGATGCAGGGGAGAATGTTATATAATGTGCAGAGTTTGTTGTAGCTGAAGCAACATTTAAGTTAGAAGCTGTTGTAGCAGTAGATGAATTTCCAACTAAAGTTCCATAGAAATTAGTTGCTGTAGCTGCTGTAGCACTCAAGTTTCCAGCAAAAACTGTCGTAGTTAGAACATTGTTGCCCGGGTCAAATTGTAGTTGAACATCACTTGATACTGCCACTCCTGAAGCAGTTGCATTTACAGGAGAGAATAATATATAGTGAGTTCCTGGAGAAAAAGCAGCTACAGTATTGATATTTTGCGCTGTAGTTGCTGTACCTGTTACATTACCAGTAACGTTTCCAACATGAGTACCATAGAAATTGGTAGCAGTGAAAGCTGTTCCAGTATGGTTTCCAGAGAAAACATCTGCGGTTAGTACATTAGTAGATGGATTATATTGTAATCCAGCGTCTGAAGATAATGCTATACCTGTTCCTGTAGCATTTAACGAGAATACAACAGAGTGATTGGAGTTATTTGCTCCAGCAGCTAGGTTAATATTTTGTGCTGTAGTAGCAGTACCAGTAAGATTTCCAGTAACGTTTCCTGTAAGTGTTCCATAGAAGTTAGTTGAAGTAACTGCAGTGGCACTTACATTTCCGGAAAATATATCTGTTGTTAATACATTAGTACTTGGATTAAACGTAAGGTTAGCGTCTGATGATAATGCTACACCTGACGCACCATTGACAGGAGAGAATGTAATAAAGTGTGATGCAGATGTAGTAGCTGAAACAGTATTTACATTTTGTGCAGTAGTTGCTGTTCCAGTCAAGTTTCCAGTTACATTACCAGTCAATGTACCGTAGAAGTTAGTTGCGGTAAAAGCTGTTCCTATATGATTTCCAGAGAATACATCAACAGTAAGAACATTAGTTGCTGGGTTGTACTGTAAAGATGAGTCTGACGAAACAGCAACTCCAGATGTAGTTGCATTTACAGGGCTAAATAATAAATAGTGAGCACCTGCAGTAGTTGCTGATGTAGTGTTTATATTTTGAGATGTTACTGCAGTTGCTGAAGATCCTTGGAATGTACCATAGAAGTTTGTGGCAGTTACAGCAGTTGCACTTACATTACCTGAGAATATATCTGCAGTTAATACGTTTGTAGATGGATTGTACTGCAAACCAGCATCACTAGATAAAGCAACTCCAGAACCAGTAGCATTTAATGAGAAGACTACTGAATGATTTGAGTTATTAGCTCCTGCAGCTAAATTAACATTTTGTGAAGTAGTAGCAGTTCCAGTAAGGCTACCTGTAACATTACCAGTTAATGTACCAAAGAAGTTAGTGGACGTTACAGCTGTAGCACTTACATTACCAGAGAATATATCTGTGGTTAATACATTAGTACTTGGATTAAATGTAAGATTAGCATCAGAAGATAAAGCTACTCCAGATGCCCCATTTACAGGAGAGAATGTTAGGTAGTGAGTTGCTGAGGTTGTTGCAGCTACAGTATTTACATTTTGTGATGTAGTAGCTGTCCCTGTAAGATTTCCGGTAACATTTCCAGTTAGTGTTCCAAAAAAGTTTGTGGAAGTTACTGCTGTAGCTGAGACATTTCCACTAAATACACTTGCTGTAAGAACATCAGTTGCAGGATTATAAGTTAATTGAGCATCAGATGAAACAGCTACTCCTGAAGCACCATTAGTGGGAGAGAACAACAGGAAGTGTGAAGCAGATGTGGTAGAAGCAACTGTATTAAGATTTTGAGCAGTTGTAGCAATACTTGCACTATTAGCACTAAATCCTACCCATGACAAAATACCAGAAGTATCTGCTTGTAATACTGAAGTTCCTGTAGATGGTACATTTGCAGGAAAAGTATATGTATGATTACCAGATGCAGCAGATTGGAAAGCAGTGAAATTTGATCCATTGAATAAATGTAATCTTCCACCAACACTTAATGTTTGTCCAACTCCAACACCGCCTGAAACTACTAATGTTCCTGTGGTTGGAGATGTAGATTGAGTAACAGATGTAAATCCAACAGAACCAATAACATGTAATTTATATGCTGGATTGGACATTCCTATTCCAATATTTCCAGCAAATTCTCCCATTGCTACAGTGCCATCTGCATTAGCTCTTATTAAGGGAATACCTGAAATATCGCCAACATTAAAGATCCATCCAGTAGAAAGATTATTATTTATGCCAAATAATTTTCCTGATGTACCTTCAAATTGTAAACCATTATCAGCAAGAACAGTAAGTGTTATTGGACTTCCAGTAGTTCCAATAAATGCCATTGTTGGGTTAGTAGGTATACCAGTATATCCTATAGCAGCTCTATTGTAGGAAAGTTGTCCTGAAATACCAACTCCACCAGCAACAGTTAGAGCACCATTTGCCATGTATGTAGAGGCTGTTGAACTTGTGATACTAACTGATCCTGATGTTACACCTGTAGCAGATAAATTTCCAATAAATGTTCCAGATGTAAGTACATTTGTAGATGGATTGTAGGTTAAATCATTATCAGCAGATTGTCCTAATCCTGACCCTGAAGAAGCAGTAGTAAATGTAAGATAGTGAGTTGAATTAGTAGATGCAACAGAAACATCAGCACTTCTTGCTGTTGTTGCGTATCCTGATAAAGTACCAGTAATAACACCAGCGTTTATTGTTACTCCGGATATTGCTGTTGCTGATGCTACATATAAACTACCACCAATACCAACCCCACCAGAAACAGTCAAGGCACCAGAAGATGTGGAAATTGATGTTGCTGTAGAACCAACATTTACTGCACCACTAGGAGTTACATAGAAATTAGTTGCTCCTGCTGATGATTGTGTTTCTATCAAGTTTCCAGTTTGGGATGCTACTGCCTTAACAATAAAACCTGTCGCAGTAGTAGCTGAACCAACTGTAATTCTTGTATTACCAAATGGACCAACAGAAAATCTTTCTGTTCCTTCAACACTACCCTTGATAATATTTCCAGAATATGTTGTTGCAGTTCCAGAAATATCCAAGGTTATAAGATCCATGGTATTCCAGCCAGTGTGGATTGGGTTTGGATTACCTGGGTTAATTACAAGGTTTCCATAACCTCTAAAAAATGATCTTTCATTACCAGCAGGATCAAGAATACCAAAAGCTCTATTTGCTCCACCACTGTCCCAGCCATTAGATAACACTCCAATACCTGAAACTGTAGAAGTACCAGCATGTTGAAATCTTAACTGATTTGTTGCCTGACCAATTGTAGCAGCTGCAGTAGTCCAATAAATACTTGAATTTTGCCAAGTAGTAAGATTGAAGTTAATCCTACCAGCAGAAACATCAAAAATATTATATTTGACATTATTATTCCAAATACCATCTAATCCAGTAAGTGTAACTCTACCATTAGCGTCAACTGCAAAGTTTGTGCTACCAGTTGAAGTAAATGTAGATATAACATCAGCTGTTTGAGAAGCATTGCCTCTAATATTTATAGCTGCTGTTCCAGTTGTTGGTGCTTGTATATTTAATGCACCTGTTAATAAGTTAGTACCAATACCAACTCTTCCACCAACAATAACAGACTGACCAATACCAACACCACCAGTAACAACTAATGCTCCAGTTGTAGTTGATGTTGTTGCAGTATTATCTGTAACTCCAACAAAACCAGATGTAGATGCTGTGGCAGATAAATTTCCAATAAATGTAGTAGCAGTGATTGCATTAGTTACTGGATTGACTGTAAATCCAGTATCAGATGAAACAGCTACTCCAGATCCACCATTGACTGGAGAAAATAAAATATAGTGAGTTGAGCTTGTATTTGCTATTACAGTGTTGAGATTTTGAGCTGTAGTAGCTGTTGCAGAACTACTAGCAACAAATCCAACCCATGAAAGATTTCCAACGCTATCTGATTGTAATACTGAGCTACCTGTAGATGGAGTAGTTGCAGGTAAATTGTAAACAGTATTTCCAGTTGCAGTACTTACAAAAGAAGTAAAGTTAGTATTGGTTGAATTCCAAAGATTAAATCTTCCACCTACATTTAATGTTCCACCAACACCAACTCCTCCTGAAACAACTAAGGCTCCAGAAGTTGGAGTTGTAGAAGCAGTGACAGAAGTAAATCCTACTGAGCCAACTACATGTAACTTATATCCGGGATTAGTAACTCCAATACCAAAATTACCACCAAATTCATTAGCAGTTACATTAGCATTAGCATTTGCACGTAATAATGGAATACCAGTTATATCATTGACAGAATAAATATAACCTGTAGAAAGGTTAGGAGTTATAGAAAATAACTGACCTTGGGATCCTTCAAAAGAGAGTGAGTTATCTTCTAAAACTTGAAGATAAATAGGATCACCAGTAGATCCAATAAAAGCAAATGTTGGAGGGGAAGCAATACCAGTAGTTCCCATTGCAGCAGTGTTGAAATACATTCTGCCACTGATACCAACACCACCATTAACTCTTAAGGCACCTGAAGTTACAGATGTTGATTGTGTTGAGGAAGAAATAACTACATCAGAACTAAAGTTTCCTGTAAATCCATATACTGACCATCTGTATGTAGTTGAACCAAGATCGTAGTTTGTAGTACCAGGGACAAATGCTGATGTTCCTGAATTATCGTTAAAAGAAGCAATTACAAATGTTCCACCAGCAGAACTTCCTGGTGAAAAAGCACCACTATAACCTACTACAGAGATTGTATTTTGAGCATCACCTTTTATTGAAATAGATTGAGGAGATCCTGCACCATCGTTCCAATAAATCTGACCCGAACCAGGTTCTATGATGACATCTGTAGCCATTACTTAAATTATTCCTTAACTATGATTGCATTGAGTGTTTCAAGCAAAAGTTCTAATATTGCAATTCTAGTATCTTTTCCACTAATTCCTATATTTGAAAAATCATCACCATTTATTTGAAATACTTTTCTTTCAAGGATATTCATGTCATAGTCGTGAAGACTGTACATCATTCTTATGCCTGTTTCGATATTGATATTGCCTTCTTCAATTGAGATCCAAGCAACATTCAAATTCGTGGCTTGTAATATCCTGAATTTATGCATTTTTAGTACCTTGATGATATTCAAAGAAGGGAGGTTGCCCTCCCTTCTTTTTTATTTTAGTGATCGTCTTGTTCAATAATAAGTGGAGCATCTTTTCTGGAACCATGCACCAGATAATCAACCTTGATTGGTTTGAACATCTTGAGGAAAGCTGGTCCTGTTAATCCAATTATAAAGGAATTAAGTGATTTTTCTACTATATGAGCAGAGTAGTTACCATGAGTGGTGAGAGTAACTGTGTAATCTTCGTTTACAAGTTTATTCCAATAATCTGGTAATTCTACTAAGAGGTTGCCTTTACCTTCAACTGTTCCTCTATGATATACACCATGTTCAGGACCTTCAAGAACACCGTATACTAATCTCTTACCAGGTTTTGTTGGGTGATCAATATCAAAGCTCTTGGTTGTTGCTCTCAAGTTTCCATTAGCATCAACAGAGAACTTAGAAGTTGCACCCGAAGTTATACCTCTAATGAAGTAATCTGATGTAGAAGCATCATCTCCAGCAACAGTTTGTATTGTCAAGTAAGAGTTGTTTGTAAGAGCAGCAGATGCAGATAATGTCAAACCAGCACCACTACCAAATACGTTACTTACTGTAAGTGTATCTGTTGTTGGTACATAAGAAAGTTGTGCATCAGAAGAAACTGCTAAACCACTACCACTTGCTGCAGGAGCAAGAAGTAAGTAGTGTGCTCCAGCAGATGCAGCAGCTACTACGTTTACGTTTTGTGCAGTAGTCGCACTACCTGCAGTTCCATTGAATGTACCATAGAAGTTAGTAGCTGTAACTGCAGTACCAGTAAAGTTACCAGAGAATACTCCAGCAGACAATACATTCGTACTTGGGTTGTATGCAAGATCAGCATCAGCTGACTGTCCTAATCCAGATCCAGATGTAGCAGTAGTGAATGTAACATAGTGTGCAGCATTGGTAGAAGCAGCAACTATATTTGTACTTTGTGCAGTAGTAGCAGTACCTGTTAAGTTCCCTGTTACATTTCCAGTAAGAGTACCATAGAAGTTAGTAGCAGTAGCAGCTGTACCTGTAAAGTTTCCTGAGAATACTCCAGCAGACAATACATTCGTTGATGGATTGTATGTAAGGTCAGTATCAGCAGAAGTAGCTAGTCCACTTCCAGATGATGCAGGGGAGAAAGTAATGTAATGTGTTGCTGCAGTAGTTGCTGCAACGACATTTACATTTTGTGATGTAACTGCTGTAGCTGAAGATCCTTGGAATGTTCCATAGAAGTTAGTAGCTGTAACTGCAGTTCCTGTTAAGTTACCTGAGAATACATCTGTAGAAAGAACATTAGTTGCAGGATTGAACTGCAATGTAGCTTCAGATGATACTGCAACACCACTCGCTCCATTAACAGGAGAGAATAGTAAGTAGTGTGCTCCTGCTGTAGTAGCTACAACAGTGTTGACATTTTGTGCAGTAGTAGCAGTTCCTGTTACATTACCTGTAACATTTCCTACATGAGTTCCGTAGAAGTTGGTAGCTGTTACTGCAGTTCCTGTTAAGTTACCAGAGAAAACATCCGTTGTAAGTACATTTGTTGCTGGGTTGAATTGCAGTGTAGCATCAGAACTTACAGCAACACCAGAAGCAGTAGCATTTACAGGGGAGAACAATAAATAGTGCGCTCCAGCTGTAGCAGCAGTTGAGGTGTTTATGTTTGTTGCTGTAGTTGCAGTTCCAGTTAAGTTTCCAGTTACATTTCCAGTTAGTGTTCCGTAGAAGTTAGTAGCTGTGAAAGCTGTTCCTGTATGATTACCAGAGAATACATCTGCTGTAAGAACATTAGTACTTGGATTATATTGCAATCCAGCATCTGAAGATAATGCTACACCTGATCCAGTAGCATTCAATGAGAATACGACTGAGTGGTTAGAGTTATTAGCACCAGCAGCTAAGTTTAAGTTCTGAGCTGTTGTTGCTGTTCCAGATAATGCACCTGAGAATGTTGTTGCAGAAAGTATATCAGTGTTAGGATTGTATGTAAGTTGAGCATCACTTGATACTGCAACACCCGAAGCACCATTTACTGGGGAGAACAACACAAAGTGTGATGCTGATGTAGTAGCGGAGACTGTATTTAGATTTTGTGATGTAGTAGCTGTTCCTGTAAGATTTCCAGTTACGTTTCCAACATGAGTTCCGTAGAAGTTAGTATATGTTGCAGCTGTTCCAGAAGCATTTCCTTCCAATGTTGCAACTATGACACCAACATTTCCAGTGTAAACATTTGTTCCAGCTAATGTAGCATTAGGGATAAATCTAAATTTGAAATCAGTATCTTGGAAACCAAAGAAGCCAGTGATAGCAGTTCCACCACTTGCATATCTAAACTCAACACCTCTATCTTGGTTATTATCTGCTGTAGAGTGAGTTCCACCAACTCCAGATCCAAGAACTACAACTGGGTCTACAAAAGTAGACACTGTTGAGTCAACTGTAAGTGTTGTACCTTGAACTGTCAAGTTACCTTGAATAATTACATTATCATTAATATTTACTTGACCACCAGTTGAATCTAATGTAAGATTTCCAGAAGATGTATCAATAGTATTAGCAGAGTTGCCAACTCTTACTCCATTAGCAGTGAGACTACCAGTGCTTAATGAGAATACATTTGTTGATGGATTGTATGTAAGCTCTGCATCTGAAGATAATGCGACACCAGCGTTTCCTGATGGAGATGCACTTAATTGAGAGAAGACAATATAATGTGAAGCATTAGTTGCACCAGATTGTAAATCTACGTTTCTGGATGAGGATGCTATACCTGAAATTGTACCAGTAAATGCACCACTAAAGTTAGTTGAATAAAGTGTGTCATTTGAAGGATTGTAGTATAATGCAGCATCAGAAGATAATGCAACACCTGATCCAGTTGAGTTTAATGAGAAAATTACAGCATGGTTTGCATTGTTTGCACCAGCAGCTAAGTTGACGTTTTGAGCAGTGGTAGCAGTTCCTGTGACATTGCCAATTAATGTTCCATAGAAGTTTGTGGCTGTAGCTGCTGTTCCTGTAAAGTTTCCTGAGAATACATCTGTAGAAAGAACATTTGTTGCAGGATTGAACTGTAATGTACTTTCTGATGATACCGCAACTCCAGAACCTCCATTGACAGGAGAGAATAATAAGAAGTGAGCTCCTGCTGTGGCAGCTGCAACGGTATTTAGATTTTGCGAAGTTGTTGCAGTTCCAGTTAAGTTACCAGTTACATTACCAGTCAGTGTTCCATAGAAGTTAGTGGCTGTAGCTGCAGTTCCTGTAAAGTTTCCAGAGAATATTGATGCTGAAAGTACATTAGATGCAGGATTATAAGTAAGGTCAGTATCAGCAGAAGTTGCCAATCCACTACCTGATGACGCAGGAGAGAATGTAATAAAATGCGATGCTGAAGTAGTAGCAGCTACTACATTGACATTTTGTGCAGTTGTTGCGGTTCCTGTTAAGTTACCAGTAACATTTCCTGTCAATGTTCCATAGAAGTTTGTAGCTGTAACTGCTGTTCCAGTAAAGTTACCAGTAAACACAGAAGCTGACAACACATTTGTTGCTGGATTGTATGTAAGATCAGTATCTGCAGAAGTAGCTAATCCACTACCTGATGATGCAGGAGAGAATGTAATGAAGTGTGATGCTGCAGTTGTGGCTGCTACGACATTGACATTAGATGCAGTAGTAGCTGTTGAAGAATTACCTACAAATGTTCCATAGAAGTTAGTACCAGTAAATGCTGTTCCTGTATGATTACCAGAGAAAACATCAGCTGTTAAGACATTTGTAGCAGGATTGTATTGTAATCCAGCATCAGAAGAAAGAGCAACTCCAGATCCAGTCGAGTTTAGTGAGAATACTACAGAGTGGTTTGAAGCATTCGCACCAGCAGCAAGATTAACATTTTGAGCAGTAGTGGCAGTTCCTGTCAAATTACCTGAAAAAGTTGTCGCAGATAAGATATTAGTTGAAGGATTATATGTAAGTTCTGCGTCAGAAGAAAGAGCAACACCTGAACCAGTTGAAGTAAGAGAGAAAGCAAGGAAGTGAGAAGCATTATTAGCCCCAGATGCTAAATCAACATTTCTTGCAGTTGTAGCAAAACCAGATGTAACAGGAATGTCATCAGTAAATGCAACTGTTTTAGCAATGCCACTTAAACCAACTCTAAGTCTACTTTGTGTACTATCATAAGTAAGGACACCAGCGTCAGTAGAAACACCAACACCTGTACTGTTTAAGCCAATCTGGTCTGTGTCAATTCTTCCTAAGAATGGATCGATGAGTATCTTAGCAGTTACACCAGTTCCACCACCATATGTTGGATGTGGTTTGAATTGAGATGTGCCATTATAACCACCAATAACAAGAACAGGATTGGTTGCAGAAGTAGCATAGTTGAAAATAGTTGCTCTTACATTATTATCTACACCTGTTGAATCAGGTACAGCAGGAGCATTCCAGTAGAAGTTAATTTGTGATGTAGAAGTTGCAGCAGTTCCACCATATCCAGGAACAACAACAAGATCTTTATTACCACCACTACCTGGTCCTAATCCACCACCTAATTGACTACCAAAAGCTGTGAAATCACGATTACCAGCTTCAACACTAGAAGCTTGAATATCTTCTGTACTTGATAAGTCAACTGCTCTAGATTGTTTTTTAAGAGATTGCAAAACCTTATCTGCAAAATCTTGAGGATTATTATTGTCTGCCATGATTATTCTCCATCACTACTTGTCTTGTTCAACTTGTAATTTGATATCCTTTCTTTCTCCAATCACAAAATAATCAAATTCAATATATTCTTTACGTAAGAAGTTGCTCTTAATCCTTTTGACTTTAAATGAAAATGAATTACTTTCATAAACATATAATCCTGCATTTATACGAGGTGTTATCATAACTGAAATATCATTTTCTGATAGAGCATGAAAGTAATTAGGAAGTTCAACCTCAACTAGTCCATAACCACTACCTCTGCCTCTCTGATAAATTCCATGTTCAGGGCCTTCCAAAGATCCATGTTCTAGGTATTTATTTTGCGGGTCAAGAGGATGGGGTATTTTGAAGCTTTTTGTTAAAGCTTTAATGCTTCCACTAACAATAATAATGTCACTTACTTGTGACATTATTGAATCAGTTACTGCAGTTCCCCCACTTGTAAACAGGGGAATATATGTTGAAGTTCCTGAGCCAGTTAATGTTCCAGATCCAGTAGCAGTAAAAGTAACTGAATTGATTGTATGAGCAATAGTTATTCCAGAGCCAGCTAAAAATGATCTATAACTAAGTCCTGTACCTGAACTATTGGATGCTAAAAAAGAATTGGTCCCTGAAATTCCAGTAAGACCAGTACCACCACTATCAACACCTAAAGTAAAATATGTTCTCCAACTAGTGCCATCCCATCTCCAAGATTTACCATTAGCTGTGTAAATCTCATTTGTGGACGGGGATGTAGGAAAATTAAGTGCTGCCATTTATTGTTCCGAAATTAATTACAATACGTTTAAGTATTCTCTAAAAAGAGACAAAAATATTGCAAGATTTTTTATAAACCAAATCTTGTTCTGCTATCGTTGAAATTTTGTGTGACTTCAGCAAATGTCAAAGCTCTATTATAAAGACGAACTAAACCAATACGTCCTTTCATAATTCCATTAAGTCCTGAGTTATATCCCAGTTCATAATCTGATCCAATAGTAACCTTTGTGTTGTTATTGTCATTAAGAATATTTCCTGTAGTAGCTCCAGATGCTACTAGCGAACCATTTACATACATATATTGATTAGAACCATCATAGGTATGAATAATGTGATACCAAGTATCGTAAGAAACAGTAGTAGGATATGTTAAGTGTTGCATCACAGGAGATACTAAAACACCAGATTGTAAAACAAAATCATATAACCAAATGGAATATGAATTATTATTACCAGTTCCGTATTGAGCTCCTAATATACAAACAAAAGAGTCATTAGCAGAATTAACTGTAAACCAAGCTTCCATGGACATTGCTTGTTCAAATCTTAAACTATTTGTTCTATTAGTTACAACAAAGTCATCAGTTCCGTCAAGAGAAATATATCCTCCACCAGATGAAACATAAATTGGATTATTTACTAAAACTCCATCATTTGTATATGCAGAAAGATCATAAAGATCAGAACCAATTCCAGGATAACTTTCTGTTGATGAAAAATCGTAACTTAATACTAATCCATTTGTAGCAAAATTAGCCATAGGATAAAATTTAGATCTTAGTGCGTGATAATCTTGAACTATTTCTGATTCAGATAATTCTCTATTGTAAATTTTGATATTTGAAATATTTCCATTCAAATATCTAGTTGCGTCATCGTTTCTTCTACCAAATACTAATAAAGATTGTGTGTTTCCAATACCTGATGCTAACTGAGATACTGCATTGCTTGATCCATCAATATATAATTTTGAAGTAGTTCCGTTATTAGTAGCGACAATATGGTGCCAGTTGTTATCTCCAAAAGAATTTGTTGTTCTTACTCTTGTTACACCATTTCCAGGAGATGCAGCCCACTCTAAAATTCCACCTAAATCTGGTCTATCTTGAAGCACAAAACCATAAGATGTAGCACTTGCATAATGAGAATTGTCTACTAATGTTTGTATTCTTGTTGATCCACTACCTACTGTCAACCATTTTGCCCAAAGAGAGATTGATATAGAACTTCCTGTTGTAAGTGGATTTGGTAATGGAACTGTAATATAATCATTAGAACCATCAAACAAAAATGTTTTTCTCAATTCAGCATCAGTTGTAGTACCATTAATTAGTGTGCCTCCAAAACCTCTGGTAACTAAATTGTTTATAGTCACACCAGAACCTGAAAAGCAACGTCTGTTAGAAGGATCTATATAATAAATTAAACCATCTAAAGGTATGTTAGGATTTACAACTTGACTCATTATTTTTTTTGATTTTGGGAATAGTTTTCTATACGTAAATCTTGTACATATAACCTTTAAATAAGGAGTTTTTATGCCAACATACACAAGAAATGGATCAAATTTTGGAGTTGCTTCAAAAACTGGAACTGGAAACAACTGGACGAATGAAGGAAATATTTTAGCAGATGATGCTACGAATGCTTCTTCTGCTTATGCTACTCAATATTTAGTTGCATCAAGTCCGAATGAAAACTGGTTAGTTGGTCCTCCTGGTGGTGGAGAAACTGCTACAGGAAGTCCAACAATGCCAGGATTAACCATAGAAATTCAAACATCTGTTATTGTTGGAGGTACTGGAACTATGGAACTATATCAAAATGGAAATTTAGTATCTACTAAAACTTATTCATTGACTGGTGGTGGTGGTTCTCAAACACAGACATGGACAGGAGATGATATATATTGGGGATTAACCTTGACTGATATATTTTCTCTTAGTGCAATATCAGTTAGATTCAAAGCTTCTGGTGGGTCTGGAACTGTTCAATGTGACTTTATAGGATGTTCATACACCATAAGTCAAGAATACACATCTGGTGGTGGCGGTGGAAGAAGAAGAGCTGTTTATATAGCTAAAATGAACTAGTTTTCTTGGATCATTATTGAAATACTTACATTTGCAGCAGCTCCAACAGATGCAAAATTAACTCTTAGATAGTTTCCTGATTGAACTTCTCCGTTATTTCCAGAACTAGATGTAATAGTTGTAAATGCAGCTGAATAATTATTTTGAGCTAGACTAAAGTTTGCACTAGCTGCGCCTTTGATAGTATTAGCTGATGCCCAAGTTACATTTCCAGTTGTGTGTCTTTCAAAATAAAATGCTAATCCAGATGCTCCAGGTTCAGTTTCAGTTCTTACTTCTACTCTTTTGATAGTGTAAGTTAATGAAGTACTGCCATCATTTGCATAAGGAATTACAATAGATACACTGTCTAAACCTGTTGTTGGAGTAAATCCAGCACCAAAACTAAGAACATAAGTTGCTTTAGGACTTGCAGCTTTTACCCAAATCATGTTTCCGGAATTATCTGATTGAAGTATAGAAGCACCAGTCCCAGGTTTTGCAACAGGAAGAATGTAATCAGTATTTGCAGCCAAACTTGAATTAGCTTTGAAAGAAGTGTTGTAAGTATTATTTGTTTCATAAAATTTGACTGACTTACCACTTTTTACTAAAACATCTCCTGCACTAAATTCAACTCCAGTAAGATTAGCTGAGGAAGATCCATATAAATTTGCAAATGTTCCATGACCAGCAAAAGCAGCATTTCTCCATCCATAAGTGCCATCATTTAATCCAATGTCAAATGAATTATTAGCTTGAGGAATCATTACAGATTGAATTCTGCAAATAAATCCAATCGTGTCTGCTAATCCTGAATTTCCAAGTTGTATTATTGAACCATATGTTTGGAAATTACCATTTACAACTACATTTCCATTAGTTTCAACTGATTGAGCAAATACTTTTTTATTGACAGCAATTCCACCAGCAAAAGTAACAGAACCAGTTAATTGATCAGTTGCTTCAGTATCATTGGTAAATGTAGCTCTTGCAAATGTTGCTCCTGTACCAGAAATATTTCCAGCAAATAAGCCAGCTGATAATGTATTTTCTGCCGGGTTAACTGTAAATCCAATTCCAATAGTGCTTGCAGTTAATGCTATCCCAGAACCACTTGATCTATTTGAAAATAACAGAAAATGATTTTGGTTTATAGTAGTAGTATTAACAACAACATTTCTAGATGTTGTGGCTGTCCCAGTAAAAAATTGAGCTGCTAAAGTATTTGTGGCAGGATTATAAGTCAAACCCATTCCAACTACGCTTGTTGTTAATGCAATCCCAGTTCCACTTGATCTATTTGTAAATAATAAATAATGATCTACACTTCTAGTTGTTGTAGTTACATTTACATTTTCAGAAGTTGTTGCTGTACCTGTTACATTTCCCGTTAATGTTCCATAAAGATTAGTGGCAGTAAAAGCTGTACCTGTGATGTAAGTTACACTTAATTGTTCATCAGCTGGTCTATATGTAAGTTTTCCTGCTGTACCAGAAGTAGACAGAGCTGCTCCAGCTCCGCTTCCTTGAAGTGTGAATGTAAGATAGTGTACATTGTTATTAGTGTATTGAGCAGTATGTACATTTCTTGAACTAGTAGCTGTTCCTGTAAAGAATAGAGCATTAAGAGTATTTGTAGCAGGATTATATGTTAATCCACTACCAACAGTGCTAGTTGTTAATGCAACTCCACTACCTGATGATGAGTTAGTAAATACAAGATAGTGGTCAACACTTCTTGTTGTTGTATTAACATTTACATTTTCGGATGTTGTGGATGTACCAGAAAGATTGCCTAGTATGGAACTTGAAAATGTTTTAGTTCCTGCAAATGTTTGAGACCCTGTTGTGACTAATCCTCTGTTTGAAGCACTTGCATCAGGAAGATTAAATGTAACTGTATTTGTAGTTGTTGTGATATCAAAATCAGTGCCAGAACTTCCTTTTTGTAATGTGATTGCTGGACCTGTTTGACTATTGATGGATGTGATTGCATTTGTCAATCCACCAGTAGTCATAGGAACCCAGATCATATTTCCAAGGTTATCTGATTGTAAAATCGAAGAACCTGTAGAAGGACCACCAGGAGGAAGAATATATGTTTGCGTACCTGTTGAATTAGCTATCAAGCCAAAATAAGATGATTGGTTTTGATTAAAAACCCTTATTTCATGATTAGCAGAACTACCAGTAAATATAGTTCTTGAGTTGCTAACATCCACAATAAATCTATTATTATTTGATTTATCCTGAACACTTAAGGCAAAATTGTAATTTGAATTTATATTTAAGCCTTCAAAATTATCAACGGTGTAGGCAGTAATTCTATCGGCTATATTAAGAGCAGTTCCAGAGGTTGATGTAACTTTTAAGAAACTTGTAGTAGCTGCTGTTCCACTTAGATTACCTACAAATGTTCCTGCAGCAAGTGTGTTTTGTGCTGGGTTAACTGTAAATCCAATACCTATTTCAGAAGTTGTTAAAGCTAAACCTGATCCACTCGAAACATTAGTAAAAGTAAGATAATGATTTGCGTTTCGAGTAGTCGTATTAACATTTACATTTTCTGATGTAGTTGCAGTTCCTGAGAGATTACCAATTATTGCAGATGAAAATGTTTTTGATCCAGCAATAGTTTGAGCATTTGTAGTAATTAATCCAGTACTACCTGAACCAGCTATTGGAATATTGATTGTGTGTGTAAAACCAGAAGAATCAATATTTGGTAAAGTTCCAGATGAACCTAATTCTATATATTGTTGCCCAGAATTTAAACCATTTATAGATAAAATACCTGTATTACCACTACCTGATCCACCAACAGTTTCAGCTACTGGTACAACTGTAATAATAATACTAGGAATGCCTGGTCTTGTAGGATTTGTAATACCTGTGTCTCTTGCAAGTGCCCAATTTGAATCACTTGAAGACATAAAAAGTTCAAAATATTGACCTCCTGCAAAGGTGTAAATAAAATTAAGTGCAATGACTGTTTCGTAATCTTTTCCTAAAACAGAAATTCTTGTGTTTGACTCAGGAACATTTACTCCATCAATCCTAAACCAAAAATCACCTTTTTGAGGTTGGCTTCCATCTACTAAGTCAACTTGAGCTGAAAACTGGATATTATAAGTTCCAGCAGTATCAATCTTAATTCTTGACGAAGTTCCAGAACCTCCATAAATACTAGTTTTATATGATTCATAAGTACCATTTAAAGTGATAGGTGTCGCTGTATCTGCTGCTATAACTTGTTGTGCTTGATTACTATAGAAGGAACCATAAGTAGCTCTGTCAATATTTAATAATGCATGAACATCATCCCATTGCATCAAACCAGAAGAACTAGAAGAAAGTACAGATGATCCAAAAGCTGGGGTATTTTGAGGCAGAGTATATACTGTATTTGCTATTGAAGATGATTTAAATCCAGTGTAATAATTTCCATAATGTAGGTTGATATTTCCACCAACATTTAATGTGCCAGCAACTCCAGCTCCACCTCTAGCTACAACTGACCCTGTGTTAGTATCTGAAGATTCAATTATTCCAAATGTTTCTATATAGTCTGCACTAATACCAATACCAACTGGAAGTCTGAAGTTTCTTACAAGTGCCATACTAATCCCTCATTGCCGTAGCATATAATTTAAATGTCATATTTGCATATAGTGGAGTAACAAGTAATCTCATATTTCCTCCACTCAAATCTGCATCAAATGTTGCTAATACTAAATTGTTTGTTGTAAGAAGCTGAGCATATTGTGTTAAGAATGTATCTAATCCATCTTGAATAATTAAGATTTCTTGAACTTCATAATCAGAGCTTCTTTTCATTTGAACCATGATTTTTGCAGATCTATAAGAAGCAGCATCTAACAAAAACAAGACTTGATTTGGTGTAGTTGTTGTAGTTGTTAAGTTGGAAGAAATAACATCATAAGTGCCATTAATTGTAAGAGCATAAGCATGTAATGTTCCAGCAATTCCAGCTCCTCCAGCTACTGTTAATGCTCCAGTAATTGTGTTTGTTGATGGAGTAACAGATGAAACATTTAAATCAGATGAAAATGTTTTAGCACCAGAAAATGTTTGGTTTAATGTGGAAACTAATCCTGATTGTCCACTTCCAGCTAGTGGTAATGATATCCAAGTAACCCCAGAAGCAGAATTAACTGAATCAACTCTCAAATATTGAAAATTATTTTGTCCACCAGGGAATTTTATTAATGAATTCCCTGTTCCAACAAGTAAGTCTCCAGTGGTGTAAGAAGCATAACCAGTTCCTCCACCACTGTATGAAAGTATATTATTTGTTCTCCATCTAGACCCATCCCAAATCCATGTTTTACCGTCTTTTGAGTAGGTTGCATTTAGGGATGGGTTTACTGGAAAATCTATATCAGGCATATTTTATATTCCAAGTTCAGATTTTATAAATTGAATTTCTGCTCTCAACTGTTCAATTGTTTCTTGCTGTTCCTTAATTGATTTTACAAGGAAAGGTATTAATGAAACTGTATCAATACCAATAGTGCCTGATTGATCAGTTGAAACAATATCTGGGATGACTGCTTGAACTTCTTGAGCAATAAATCCATATTTAGTTCCAGTTCCACCAATACCTGATTTCCATTCAAAAGATACTGGATTAAGCTGATTTACTAAGCTTGTTCCACCAATCATTGACTGGATATTTTCTTTTAAGTTTTCATCAGAAGGATTAGTGTTAGTTAAAACTCCAGAATTTGAATAAACAGTTCCATTTGAATTCAAAGTGGCAATATAAGTGCTTCCATCATTATTGACACTAAATTGTGTTGTTCCATTCTTTCTTGCGTCAATCATGTAACCAGAGAAGCCACTTGCTGTGTTTATTGCAAGGAAAGTACCATTGATGCTTCCACTAAAGTTAACTCCAGAACCTGTTAATACTATAGCTGCAGTTGAGCTTGATGGACTTTCAGTTGGAAAACTTTTTATAGCTAAGGACGGTACATCTTTTGAGAATGTAAAATCAGCTACTCCTCCAAATGCATTACTATCATTGAACTGGACATAAGTATTTGAACCAGCAGGAGTAGCGCTTCCTCCTCCAGCTCCACCAGCGCTTACAATTTCAACCCACTGTGCTGTATCATCTACATCGGTGTAATAAACGTTAAATGAACCATCATCAACTTTGTACCAGAGATCACCTTCAAGAAGTGTAAACGCAGGTGATGCTGGCGCTAAAGATGTTACAAATACTCCAGCAAATGTTGACCATCCTAATCCTGATTGTGTACTTGAGTCAGGTTTCAAGAAGTATCTGTTATTTGCTCCAACAGGTAATCTGGTGAGAGTATTACCTGTAGATGCTCCAGCTAAAAGATCACCCTGTACATAACTAGCATTTCTTAAAATACCAGTGATGTAAGTACTTGTTGTAGCAGCACCAGATACATTTCCAATAAAAGTACCAGCACCTAAAGTATTTTGTGCTGGATTATATGTCAACCCAACTCCAACAGAACTTGTAGTTAATGCTAACCCACTACCTGATGTAGCATTAGTAAATGTCAGATAATGAGTTGAGTTTATTGTTGTTGAAGTCACATCAACATTTCTTGCAGTGGTTGCAGTTCCAGTAAAGAATTGTGCTGATAATGTATTCGTAGCAGGGTTGTAAGTAAGACCCATGCCAACAGTGCTTGTTGTCAGTGCAACTCCAGAACCAGAACTATCAGGACTAAATAACAAATAATGATTAGCACTTCTTGTTGTAGTATTGACAACCACATTTCTAGATGTAGTTGCAGTACCAGTAAAGAATAAGGCATTCAGGGTGTTTGTAGCAGGATTATATGTCAACCCACTACCAACAGCGCTAGTTGTCAAAGCAAGTCCAGA